>Ga0123357_10011851_pt1 | contig 11207 bp, 7 predicted proteins | sample TergutEmb28metaG_FD_89873 | JGI IMG/M metagenome (GOLD analysis project Ga0123357, IMG submission 89873) | Embiratermes neotenicus P4 segment gut microbial communities from Petit-Saut dam, French Guiana - Emb289 P4 | ecosystem: Host-associated > Arthropoda: Insects > Digestive system > Gut ... | reverse complement strand
CGATAATAATGTTCAATTCAATTCTTCACTTCTTCACTTGTTTATTAACCGGTTGAATCAACAGACAAGTGGCCAGTGAGAGGGAGAGCAAGACATAAACACAACTACTACTACTACTACTAATAATAATAATAATAAAGATGAAATGCAAAAACATGGATTCATGTGCCGACTAAGGAGTACGGTCAGAGCGCCTAATATTAAAACTCAAAAGACTGACAAAGATCAGAGGATATTTGGCAGTGTATCACCCTGTGTATCTGATATCGTGCTGTCAAGTTTGTGAATTTGGTTATTCGAACTGATGATAGCCAAGTTTTAATTGAGATGTATGTGGTGTAGAGAGCAAGATAGATATCGGTGGGCCCCCTTGACACACAGGCAATCCCGTTCACGACACCTAAACGGGCAAAGATGCGGTGGCTCAGACACTCCACAGCGATCAAGAAGGATGCGTTTATTTAGGCTCATAACTCTTTCCCTTCTCTGCCTTCCCCTCCTCCCCCCCTCGAAAGATAAGATATAAATTTAGCCGTAGGTGAAAGATGGAATCTCGCCAACTGTCGTTTTAAAATTAGATTCCGTTATGCAGTATTGTTCACGGACATCGAAATTGCCAATGGAATCTTTTCTTCTCCCACTTTTGTTGAAAGGTCGAAAATACCAAAGACTTTGCTGCGTCACTGTTAGTCGTTCCAGAACTGTATGTAGGCTACCCTGCGAGCCGCTCGGCTGCACCACTGTTGTGACTACTTTGTCAGAAGCACTCTAATAAAAGGGCTCTTAAATCTTTATTAACTTCTGCGTGTGTTCGTATGACAATGTGCGAGTTTTCGTAATCGGCATCGTCTTCCTTACTTTTCTTTGTCTGCACGGGTAGTAACAATATTATATAATCATCATCATCATCATCATCATCATTATCATGTTCATGAAGGGTTAGGCGTGTTTCCTGTTTCTTAATCCTCAAGATGAAGTTGGTCCCTCCATTTCTTTCGCGGTCGTCCTATGTTCCTTCGTCCTTTTGGTTGATATTGTAGTGCTTGTTTTGGTAGTCTGTTTGTGTCCATCTTCTGTACATGTTGTAGCCACTTTTTCTGGTAGTTTTATTTCCTTTACTATGTTCTGTCCTCCCGTTTTTTCTCCTAATACATTAATTCTTTTCTTTATCTAGTTTTGTTATTCCAAGCAAGTGTCTCAAAAATTTCATCTGCGCTGCTTCTAAACGTTGTTCCTCTTTTTCTTCAGTACTCAAAGTTCACTTCCAAATTTCAATGTTGCCTTAGCTGTAATGTTGTGAATTCTTAACTTTGTTTCTTTGTTCACTTGTTTTTCCAAAATGTCTCCGTATAGCTCCGTTTATTTTGTTGTATGTTTGCAATTTGTCTTCTAAATCACTTTTGTATTCTGATATACGGTACCCCAAGTATTTAAAATCTGTTACGTGTTCAATAATATTATTGTTTTCACGATTTTTACTCTCTGTGTGTAATTTCCCCCCATTGCCATTGATTTTGTTTTTGTACTCGATAAAGTCATTTTGTATTTTCTTCCTATAAGGTTTAGGTGGTATGCCATTGTTTGTAGCTCTTCTTCTGATGTGGCTATTAAAATCTGGTCATCTGCATATAGTTTAGTATTCACTAATTTCCTATTATTTAGTTGTATACCCTTCTTCATCACTCTTTTCAATTCCTATATAAAATACAAAAACTATATTACAAAAATATAAATAAACCTTTCAGATGGATTCTGACCACGTTTACGTTCATGGGTTGATACCGACATTTCGGAGAAACATTCTGCCTCCATCTTCACGGTTGACGGAAATACTTTCATACAGACTGCAGCGTTTACCTGGATATTACCCCATAAAAAGTACCGATTGTCCAGAAGCTTCTAACAATTACAGCCGGCCGGACTCATCTACAACGACCCAGCAAGAAGGTCTGAAGACACGGGGCTTTAGTGACGGGAGGCGAAAGTGGCAGGATCGGGGCCAATGGAGGGAAATGTAGAGGAAGAGGAGGAACACACTGGACGGTAGCGCAAGAAGATGCGAATAAGAAATTATAAACTATTAATTAAAATATAATTAGTGTAAGTCATATATATGAAAAATTAATGCAAATTTTTACCTTTTTACGCTGTAGTTTCTTAGATATGCAAACTTACTTTCTGCTGCTATGTGACGAAACCCCAACATTACTGGTCCATTGTGGCGGCTTATTATGTCCCACAACGTCTTACACTTGGCGCAGTTAACCCACTGCAACATAAAATTATATGAATTCATAAATAGTTTTTATGCTTTAAGCAAAATGAAGAATGCAAAATTTCGGTACACTCTTGTCTTCGAAGTCGAATATACGATAGGCATTTACGAATAAATGACAATGGAAGGTTATTTAACAGAAAATTGTACGAATCTATACAAATCATTTAACAGTTCCAGGAACCTCGTCAGCGGAGAACGAGTTTTAACTGTTGACTGGGGTTAAATGAACGTAAAATCACCCAAAATATTGCAAAAAAATTTAGCATCAAATTTTATATACCGCGTGTTTTCACCAACTTGAACAATCTAAAGGAACTTTAATGCGCAGAGGTGCCAAGTTTTCCAAAAATCTAGGAGCCATCTTATAAAATTCTAGGCGCCGGAGGGATGACATGAACCAAGTTCCATACCGAAAAAAAAAGTAAAGTGATCCCGTTACAGGCCCGATGTGACCCAGAGGGTGGGTAGAGTTATAGCTCTACTCTTCCATGACCGCGGCACTAGAAGGGGGTGAGTGGTCAGCAGCACGCCCCGGCCGCAATTTACCCCCGGGAAAGACCCGGTACCCATTCTACATGAGTCTGGGTGGGCCCCAGGGCCGGTCTGGACGGGAGGAAAATCTCGTCCCTACCGGGATTCGATCCCGTACCGTCCAGCCCGTAGTCAGTCGCTATACTGACTGAGCTACCCGGCCCACCCATACCGTAAACCCACAAATATTAGGCGCCACTATGCAAAATCTAGTCGCCACGGCGACCTAGCGCCCGAGGTTTGTGCACCGCTGTCACAAATATCTCGAGTATCATTCACTAGACGATATAAAAATGAAGCAAACTTCTCAAATTTTCTAAATCTCGGCGTTCTCTAAGTTCTACATGTATTTTAATTGTATCAGAATTTAAACAACTCCTTACCTTAAATGTTATAAATTATTCTCACTTGCATGTGTTTTTGCATAAAGTTGATCTCTATTCATTCACCACATAAAGTAAGTTAATGTCCGTCTGCCTACATGTTACGTCCCCCGAGAAGCAAGTATTCAGGTGAAAACTGATCAGAGGTGGGGGGTCGGGTAAGTTTAGTTTTGCTTACAAAGGGTTCAATAAGTGTTCTACACATAAATGTTAAGCCTGAAATAAATATTTTCAGACAATTTGGTACTCGGTACCGTGTGGTAGAACTAGATGTCACTGGGCACTACAGCAGTGAAGATCAACCTTAATTGGTGGCTGTGGGCAGGAACCAGATTTGCACGGAGGCTTATGTGTTGCATTACATAAGCTTAAAGGCCAGATGTAAATATACAGTTTTAGCACCAATCATTCTTAACCTCGGTGCTAGGTGGGAAAGAGTGGTGGAAATTACACCCCGGCCCCTTTACCCACCGGGAAAGAGCCCCTGTACCCTGGGTGGGTCCTAGGGTCGGTCTGGACGACTTGGAAATGTGAAAAATCCTTTGCTCCTGCCGGGTTTGGAACCCCAACCTTCCATTTCATATTCAATATACGGACTACGCCACGTGATTCAAGATAGCAGTTAAAGCAGAGTTTTTAAACTGGATAAGTTACGCATTGTAATGGGATAGGAAAAGTTAGACACATTAAAACAATCGTAACAAGTTACTTGTGTCAACGAGGATCATGAGGATGGGAGACTGTTCTGAGTATAAACTGAAAACGAGCATCTCTTTTTCATGCAGCAGTAATTTCACTGTTTATGGCAGAGATTGCGTGTTTTAAGAACGAATTAATTTCATGACATGGCATCTTCGAGACAAAAAAAAAATAGCATGCATTTTATTAGATTGCTTTACTGTATTTAAATGTTTCATATAATTCTGACGTCACTATAACACTCTCATTTCACATCTAATGTACGCAGGTTACAGGGAACAGCACCGACTCTGTAAAGGTAAAGCAGTCCTGTTACAGGCCTGGAGTGGCCCAGAGGGTTCCAGGAAGTTAAGGCTCCCAGATTTCGTGACAACGGCACAGGATGGTGGTAAGGTTGTCAGCCCTACGCACCTACCGCCTCTACCCCCAGGAAATACTCCTGGTACTCATTTCTGTTAGAGGCTGAGTCGACCCCAGGATCATAGTGCGATCGGAAGGATTTTATATCAATGAAAAATCCACTGACACCAGCTGGGATCAAACCAGCGATCTTCCGATTTGTAGCACAGCACCTTAACCGACTCTGTAACAGGATAATTAAAATCCACGCCTCTTGAAAAAAAAAAAAAAATCCTACATAATTGCACGCTTCTTGTTGCACCAGACTTTCTTTTGCCGGTACTGCAGGTACATATGTATTATGACGTGAAAGTTAATCCTGACGGCGAATCAAGAGAATGAAATTTGCGTGATGTTGCTTACGTCATTATATCGTTCCCTAACCTTTAGCTCCCTCTCGCTCAAACGAAACTTCTGCCAACGTGCAACAGGACAGGCGCATGGCACATCTGCGCTAGGGTTATTAGGCAGACTATGACCCTGCTTGGCCGACGAATCCATCTACTTGCGCGGTAGTCAGGCATTGTGTCGGGTAAATATATTCAGTTGGGGAGGGAAAAAAAGAAACTCACATTTAGAGCATGCGCCTCCGTATACATAACGAGGGTATTCCTCGGCGTGGCTTTTCGTTCTCACTCACACTCACACACACACACACACACACACACACTCTCTCTCTCTCTCTCTCTCTCTCTCCTCTCTCTCTCCACCCCACTTCCTGCAGTTCCACCGTATTCTTCTCTCCCTGAGTTCTGTCGCCGTTTCTCCACATCCGTATCTCATTCTTCGGTGTTCCGTCTGATTCTGTTTCCGTTCCATTCTTAACGGCTTCCACGCATCTCTTTTCACTTTCTGTAGCATTTTCTACCTCCCGGTTTTGCCCGCTGTAGATGCATCTCAGTCATTCCTATTCTCCACGTCTGCTCAGCTTCCTACGTGTCTATATATTCTCTACAACACATTTTCTTTGTCTAGATTTCTTTTACATTCCTGTAGAACTGCAACATCGCTCTCTTTCCTATAATCACATGTGGGTATTCAGTCTTGTTGTCCGTATCGTGTTTTTTTGTACGCAACACGATGTCTCATTGTCGGTGCTGTTTCTTGTTGCGTGTAATTCTAGTTCTCTTCCGTACTGTGTTTCTTGTTGCGTGTAACACGATGTCTCTTTGCCTGCACTATGTTTCTTGTTGCGTGCAACACGATGTCTCTTTGCCTGCACTATGTTTCTTGTTGCGTTTAACACAATGTCTCTTCCGTACTGTGTTTCTTGCACACAACACGACGTCTCTTTGTCCGCACTGTGTTTCTTGTTGCGTGTAACACGATGTCTCTTCCGTACTGTGTTTCTTGTTGTACACAACAGGATGTCTCATTCTCCGCACTGTTCCTTGTCGCGTGTAACAAGATGTCTCTTCAGTGCTGTGTTTCTTCTTGTACACAACACGATGTCTCGTTTTCTGCACAGTGTTTCTTATTGCGTGTAACACGATGTCTCTTCCGTAATGTTTCATGTTGTATACAACACGATATCTTATTGTCCGTATTGTGTTTCTGGTATGCACAGCATGCTCTCTGCTACAATGCTGCAGGAGCGTTTTTCTTGGGCTAGTTTTGTACAGAAATGTTAGTACTGCAGCTCGCTGCAAGATGTTTTCTTGTTTGATAACTACCTTTCTTTTTAAGGCAAGCTGAAATCGTTTGCTACTTTCTATTTTACTTAGTATTTCTAGACTTCAGGTGTCTTTCACACGTATCTCATCAGAATTAATAATTTCCACAGTTCACATCTTGTTGTGATAAATTTCTCCCTGCACTATATCAATCCCACCCTTCCTCTAAATCATTTTCATTCCATCCCATTTTCTCACGCTCCTCCCCCGTTATTTATCCCTCTCTTTTCCTGCGCTGTTGCTGTAACCCCGCGGGTCGCGTCACGTCCAAGCCGCATTATCCCCCCCCGCCCGACTGACATCCACTGTCTCTCTCTCATACCTCAGCATCCCATACAAGCACTTCTTCATTTGTTGACTCTGGGTGCACGACACCGCACTAACTAATCAATACGCTACATTCGGCCGAGGTCGGATAACTTCGGGATCTGTTCGTACCCTGAAGATTCTGGGAGAACAACAGAGAAGGAAAACCATCGCCCTTCCGCCCTCCGGGTTCCAGTGTTCCCTGTGCATGGTTTTTACAAATACACATCACACAGAAAATGAGCAAATTAACCGTTTTGCAGTCACCAATTCTCACAGCCACATACACTTAACTATTCACTTTTCGAGGAAATTATTTGTCGATAACTTTATTACTCTGGTTGCCTTTGGAGTAAAGTTACTTATTGAAATAACATTTAACGTACCTATATCAATGCAGAGCCGCTCCACCACTGATATGGAGACATGCATGGATGACAGTTGTCATCAAAATAATGAAATTTTATACTTCAATTATACATGTGTTTATAGTGACTTTTATGCGTTCTTTACGAAGTAACAAAAGAGCTCGTTTTGTGGAGACCGTCCGTCCGCGACCTAGTATCAGTGACTTAAGTCATGTGTCTAATTTTCATGAAAGCCAGTGCCGTAGTTCTTTACGAAACGCCCACACAAAACATGAGTGTCATGACATTTACTCTCTGACATTTCAATTTATTCTTACCCATTCCGCGCATTGGGCATGTAATTATTCACATACACCAACAAATGCGCATAAAACGTTATACGTAAATTTGAACCCTCCTATATGTGTCGGCCATAAATCGCCATTACCAGGGAGACGTAAATACAGAGGAATATATAATATTAACACATCAATCTCACAGGTACAATGTTAAATATATAATAATAGCATATATTTATATATTTTAACACTGTACATGTGCGATGGATGTACAAATATTATATACGCCTTCCTGAGAATGGCGATCGATCGCCAATACATGCAGGAGGCTTCAAGTTTATGTACAACTTATAATTTTATTATGTGGACATGTTGGTTCATGTAAATAAAAATATTCACCCTTTAGTTAGTGAGCAAGTGAACTCGCACCCGTGTACTCCGCACTGCTTGACCCGCTGGGGTAAAATTCGGTACAGGAAATCCTACCCAGTGCCGCCGATCAGGTGCGTGTTTTATGAAAATCGAAGCAGTGAAAGCCACACTCCTATTCGCCGCCAAACTGAACTTTCATTTATAACCCGAATAATATTGGTGATGAGTAGAAATCATGCATCCGCTCAAGCTGTTGTTTCCAGCCTGGTGCTTCCTCTCACTTAGGCCCAAGTATCTTTCCCTGCACCCTATTCTTCAACAAAATGACAAACAGGCATTTTTGCCTTTCGACCGTAGGTTTATTTTCTGTACTCGTGAGAATAAAAGTGTAGAAGACAATTTTTGGCCGCTTTATGCGACCTCCTAATTAGAACAGCTTCCAATGGCCTGCACATAAATAAATGAAGTGCTTTTAGCCTCTTTAACCCTTTGACGCCTAACGACTCCTATAGGGGTCGTACCGTACCGCTAACCTCTAAATGTTGCATTTTATATATTTATTCAACAAATATAGGTACTCAATATTTTAAACATGGTATATACTCTCCGTTTCTTTCTCTTCAAAATGCGGTTTGTTTCATAATTCTGACGTAATTGGTTCCTGTTTTATTCACATTTTATATACAAAGTGTGCTAAAATTAAAAAAATAATTCCGGCGCCAAACGGTTAAATATTACAAGGTTTTAAGGAGAAGAATTCGTAATGGAAATGTCCTTTAAAAATTGACATTCATCTAAATTGTACATAACACTTTGGCTCGTACCTCACAAAAAAAAAAAAGTTAATGCTGGTTAGGGACATAATCACTGTCTATTGTGGAAATCATACGAAACACATAAATGCACTGTGTGGTAAAAAGGCAACGTTATATAATGTCACAGCAAGTGGACACATAATTGCCACTTGACTTTAAATAGCTGATACAGGAAACACTATTTAGCTAATGGAGAAACGACGCCCTGCAGAAGGGTCGTAGCTGCCCACTGCGAAATTATAACAATTACAGCAACATAACTGTTCCGACGGTTAAACAAAAAAAAAAAAACTGGAGGAGCTGGGATTTGAACCCAGGACTTTCTGCATGCGAAGCAGACACTCTACCACTGAGTTACACCCCCACGATCGCTGGCGTACAGCTAGCTGAGTAGTTATCTGGAAGAGAACGTCTCACGTTACGTTCCGTATTAAATATCTGTTTGGACCTGCGCATTAACAAGATTTGAATGAGAAGTGGATGCTCAGTAGTTAACACAGGACGTGTGTACACAATTGTGACATCACAAACGAGTCTGAACTGCACTGGTATCCAATACAGAGACCTGCACGCAGAACAGAAACACACCAAATCACTCTACTTACTGCGACAAAATCAAGATAACCTTAGTCTTTACTCGCAAGCATGCTTTATTAATATAAAAGTAATCATTATGCGTTCATAATTCTAATACCCACCCAACCAATGAGGTCCACACCCCATCATTCATTGACCCACTAGACATCCCACTAGATAAACTTACCTGTAGCACGTAAAACGATGATGATGAGATCTCATCACCACGCAGTATAGACATGTATATATAACACTCTTTCAGCAAAAACTGTAATAACCTGAAGATGGCCGCTATAGGCCGAAACATGTAGTTATTTACTTGCTAATAAATACCATCATCTAGCATACAATTATAGTTGTGTTTTCTGACTGAATTTACCTCACTATTAGTAATCATTATGCGTTCACCGTTTCATATTTGATTTGTATAAGCACTTTTACCTGCTGCTGTGTATGGGTGTGAAACGTTTTTGAAAGTAGGATTTTGAGGAAACGGCTAGGACGTGAATGAGAGGAAGTAACGGGGAGGCTGAAGGAATTTACGTGGGCGGGGCATGTAGTACGCATTTCTGGTCGGAAATCATGAACAGCATGCGTGGAAAAGTTTCGCGCAGGCGGAAAGATAATACTAAAATTGACCTTAAAGAAATAGGGTGGGTGGATATGGATTGAGTTAATATGGTTCAGGAAAGGAACAAATGGCTGGCTCTTGCAAACAAATGTGCTGCGGGAGGTTCGGGTTCCCAGAAAGACGGGTAAGTTCTTGGCTAGATGAGATATATTAGCGTCTCAAGAAATATTCCCTATAGATTTCGCTCGTACTTGTATGGGATGTATTTTCTGACCACATTAAAGATACAAGGCAGAGGTTATTTGAGTCTGGAAGCGACCAAATTTCCCCAAAATCTAGCAACCGTGTCCAAATTCTAGGCTCGAGAAGGGTGGCATGAATTAAGTTCTCTACTGAGAACACGCACTTCAAGGGTGACCTACAAACCTCACTGTTATTTGGCGCCTTCTCGATGCAAGTGACATACACACTTCTGCAGGTAACAACAACCTGAGTAATTACTTTAAAGAGGCACATTCTCATTGCGTATTTAAATGGAATAAAAGTTACTACAATCAATCAAGCAATCAATGTTAATAAAAATCCAACCAGATGCAACAGTATGCAGATATTTATTTACTGCAAAGTCACTCTACATCTTTTCGGGTGTCACAGCACCCATCATCAGGAGTACTAAAAACTGTAACCGCAGCCTCCGGTACAGGTCATAATACTGGTACAGCTACTTCCCTCCAACCAGGCCACGTTGGAGGGAAGTAGCTGTACCAGTATTATGACCTGTACCGGAGGCTGCGGTTACAATTTTTAATACTCCTGATGATGGGTGCTGTGACACCCGAAACATGTAGAGTGACTTTGCAGTAAATAAATATCTGCATACTGTTGCATCTGGTTGGATTTTTATTAACATTGAATTACGATGCACGGAAACGTGAGCTTAAAAAATCAATCAATCAATCAATCAACATAACACATATTTCAACATGAACAAGGTTACATGTTTAGGGTTTAAAAGGGATAGTCATAATCGGGCCTGAAATACAAGATAAAAGAAGAGGCCTTTGACAACTGTAATTAGGTTAATATATACATATATATATATATATGTGTGTGTGTGTGTGTGTGTGTGTGATGTAAAAACAATAGGGTTAAAAAAGCTGTAGAACGCCTGTAGAATGTAGTGTGAAGGTATAAAACGTTAGAAATTGAATGAAATAGTATAATGTAGGTAGATTCAAAACATGTTTTTAGAATCTCCATGTGTATGTAGCCATCGGGTAATTAACGTCATTATCATTGCGGTCGCGGAAAGCTGCGTACGAAGTACTGTTACCGTCAGTTCGTACTCTAGTAACGAGATGTTTTGTGTTAGTTTTGACTGTGCTTATGGGGGCTGTTCCTTGTTCAACACTGTTCAAACCTGGGTATATGTGACATGTCACTTTTCTAGGTGCGAGTACGCGTCTTGCTAGCTTCGTATTTGAAGGCAAACTAACTAACTAAAACTAAACTCCGTGGCTTTAGTCCGCGAGCGAACTATACCGAGGCAAACATATTTTAAATCCAACTGCCTACATTATACTCCTTTATTCAATTTCTAAAGTTTGATACGTTCAAAGTTTACTCTACAGCCGTTCTACACTTTTTATACCCCCACGTTTTAGCATCATATTCATTCATTCATTCATTCATTCATTCTTATGTCCTTCTTACGACATTTCCATCACCCCTTCCAAAGCAAATTCTCCACAAGTGCCATCTAGTGCTCCTGCTTTCAGTTTCCAGTATACTATCTTTTCTTTAAGGTCATCCCGTGGCTGCTTACGTCTTCTTTCTCGTCTTCCCGTCAATTCGATCGTCCCCCCCCCCCCCTCTTTCTTTTATTCCTTTTCTTGTCCGGTCGCTCCTTTCACAGCTCACTCCTTTTTTTTTTTTTTTTTATTTTTTTATTCTCAATG
>Ga0123357_10011849_pt1 | contig 11208 bp, 7 predicted proteins | sample TergutEmb28metaG_FD_89873 | JGI IMG/M metagenome (GOLD analysis project Ga0123357, IMG submission 89873) | Embiratermes neotenicus P4 segment gut microbial communities from Petit-Saut dam, French Guiana - Emb289 P4 | ecosystem: Host-associated > Arthropoda: Insects > Digestive system > Gut ... | reverse complement strand
GTAAAGAGAGACCAACTTGATGCCACTTGTTTTATTATTACTTTATTCAGTGCTCAACATGTTTCGGATGTTAATACATCCATCTTCAGGGGCTTGCGACTAATTCGTTGAGTTACTTCATGGGTTGTATCTGGTTCGATGTGTGTTGGTGTTACGTTACAATGTGGCAATGGTGGTGTGGTATCCGTATGCAGGCTTCAGCAAGCTGGTAAACAGAATTCTATATACAGTTCTCGTGTCTTTCAGCCTCGTAATCAGTGTTCAGCCTGCATACGGATACCACACCAGATACAACCCATGAAGTAACTCAACGAATTAGTCGCAAGCTCCTAAGGATGGATGTATTAACATCCGAAACATGTTGAGCACTGAATAAAGTAATGATAAAACAAGTGGTATCAAGTTGGTCTCTCGATACTCAAGAATAAAACTTTGTATTGTTCGACGTCAGTGCGTTTGTCAATTTTGATTCTTCTCCTAACCTATCTGCAGTGGGCCATACTTTTAACCACCTGTAGACAAGCTCCGACAGTGGGATCTGCTCCGTGCCTTAACTGTTCTGGTAATTGCTTGGATAAACTGAATAAAATCACGCAAACATTTGCGACCGCCGGATGTCGGTCGGAATGCGATCTAGACTTCCCATGTACGACCCGTGACAAGAGCTTCCGCTGGATATCCCATGTCCTTGCCGTGACTGTGCCAGACAGTAACTGACCTCACTGCGCTTTGTAAATGCTCTTCGGTGTGAGCGTTTCCACACTCCGATATTCCGTTTAGCATTTGAAAAGGTGAATTGTGAAGGTGACTGCGTCAAGCCGTGAAGGAAGCACCCCTTGGCTCGTTTGTTGATTTACATATCTGACCACATCGCATTACACAGGGTGTTTCCTGAGGGTACGCCGGCCACTTAATTCTGTATACATTTCCGATATATTATGCAGGAAAGACTTACTTAAGACTTAATCGAATTCTGCCGTAAAATGTGGTTCAAAATTATGATCCTCTGTAGGCTGGACGTTGATTAGTTGCCTGAAGATGCAAGTAGACGGTTATAAACTATCCATTTATGGTTGTCTGTTTCCGTTTTTCCTGTAACCTAGGGGCATGGAGCGCCGTCATTAAGAATGCTGTGTTTTCGGAATTCTATAATCTTCTGGCGATCATGCAGGACAATGTAAAGTAGGCATCTGGGTGCTAAAAACAATAACTCAAATGCATCGTTTCTTGATGTGAGTACAATGGCGATATGGGATTAAAATATTTGGGTATTTACTACAATGGTGTGTTTACGAGTGCTGAACAACACTGATTACGAGGATTATGTCTTGTAATAAATACGTTTTGACTTCTGAATACTGTTTTGCCGGAAACTGCAAAATGTTTGACGATGACTGTCCATCAAAATCAGCATAATAGCAACCATGAATTCTGAGAAAACGCCCTTAGCTTTAAGGAACTGTTGGACACTTACGTTCCTTCACCTCCACATCTGAAACAGTGATGTTGATGTCATGGACAGCAGAGTAACCCGGTCTGTTTTACTTATGTAAACCACGGATCCGCAAATTTTCCAAAAATTCTGGAGCCACCTCAAAGCCCGAAGGGTGGTGTGCGGCACTTTGAGTGCTGAAGTCCTGCAAATATATGAGGTTCCACGGTACAAGATTCCTGGATTTGTGCACACCATGTTGGCACAAAGTTTACCTCCAATAGCAGATAGCCTACTGAGTGTTTTGTAAAACTAAGGGGGCACTTGCTTTGTACTGAATGTGGCCGCTGTGTATCTTGGAAACGAGGTAACAGATAATGCTGACGATGAACAAATACGGAGTAGAAAACGTGGAACATAGCGATTTATACATTCATCATACAGATGATATGGTACGTTAAAACAAACAACACATTCTTTGGCTGAAAGACACGAGAACTGTATATAGAATTCTGTTTACCAGCTTGCGGTTGTGTCCATTATATTAGGTATAGGCACATTTATACAGGCGTTTCGAGCCACTTCTTCGGGAACTGTTATTCTACTGATAGATTTAACCCTTTGACGCCAAAAGACCCCTATAGTGGCCGTACCGCACCGCTAACCTCTAAACGTTGCATTTTATATATTTATTCAACAAATACTGGTACTGAGTATTTTAAACACGGTATATACTGTCCGTTTTTTTTTTCTCTTCAAAACGCAGTTTGTTTCATAATTCTAACGTATTTGGTTCCTGTTTTATTCACATTTTATATACAGAGTGTGCTAAAATTTAAAAAAATAATTCCGGCGTCAAAAGGTTAATTACTTTCCACTTCAAGATTCGTGGTGGCAGTTGGTTTCGAACGGGACCTTTTGAATACAAAGTTGTCTCCTTGGTATAGTAGCTGTAGCGTGAGATTACTGTACCATTTACACGCAGGCCTAAACTGTATTAGTAATAAATGACCAGTGACACTTCATGGCGGCAGTTAGTTTCGAACGGAACGTTTTGAATACAAAGTTGTCTCCTTGGTATAGTAGCTGTAGCGTGAGATTACTGTACCATTTACACACAGGCAAAATTAGCTGGTACTGCACTACCAACAGTTATGTGTACGCACGTGGTGATGGAGATGTTTCCGAACTGTGTTAGTAATGAAGGATCAGTGACATTTCTGTTTGGTTTAATCCTGTTTTGTGTGTGAAACATGCCTACTTCATTGTCAGAAGTCAAATCATGTGTACGTAATGGATGTCTGAATGTTTAACTTTTTGTATTTTAAATATTGATACGCGTTCCATATCGGGCAGTGCAATCCGAAACTGGTCACCGTTATTAAATTTTCCATCTCTGCAGCAGCTGGAGCCTTCTGTCTGCGCCTGTCTGTGAAGTGCATTTGTGCGTCAATGAACATGTTTTTGCCTGTCTAATGTGACCAGCGAGTTTCGGTACCTGAACCCGGAACAGATAGAATGGAACACTTTTTTTGTCGTTTTTAATGGGAGAAAGACGTGATTTATAGGAGCGGAAATAAACTTTGCCATTCCCGACATAAAATCCAAACAATGTATTAGTCTGGCCACAAGAAAGAAACTTGTATCTGACAGCAAGAAGAGGAAAACGTCGAACTGTATAAATCAAACTGTCAAGAAGAGTGCGTAAAACATCCGTGTGTTTTGTATCTGTTTACAGTGTTTATTATACTGACTTAACTGTTTTGTGAACTTAACAGCTATACAAGCGAATAAAAATGATAAGAACTGAAAATAATATTTATACCACAACCACGATGTACGGCATGTTTTGACGCCTTTCTTCAAAGGGTAAGTACCGAGTTTTGCGAACACTCGTCACACTATCACAGCGTTTCACACCTTATAACAAGCCTGACTTTTGATACAATAATATAAACAGCCGACTAGATGCAACAATGACAATTTTATTAACAATTTCAATCAGCGGAACATGTTTCGGGCGTTAATTTCGCCCATCCTCAGGGTCACCAGTCTGTGTTTACGGCTTGTGGTATAAAGCACCGACGATACTGCCTGCTGGTGACCAGGATGTGGTGGAACCATTTCCACCTCATCCTGGTCACCAGCAGGCAGCACCGTCGGTACTTTATACCACAAGCTGTAAACACAGTCTAGTGCTCCTGAGGATGAGCGAAATTATCGCCCGAAACATGTTCAGCTGATTGAAATTGTTAATAAAATTGTCATTGTTGCATCTAGTCGGCTGTTTATATTATTGTATCAATTATGCACTGTCACACAAATATCAAACTGGCTTTTGATGTTAATCCAGACGGCTGTAAATAAATTCTTCCTCCCCCCACACACACATTTAGTATGCAGAACCCGATTCCATGCATATTTAAAAGAAATCATTGTGTGACTTAGATTGATACACAGTTGACAGGGAACTGGAAGTCTTGTGACAAATAGGAATTTAAACGGAAAGATGATGGTGTATTTTCTTATTGATGAAACTTCATTAGCTAGAGATTAACTGTGTCTCAGTCTTCAGGTAGCCTAAACTGCAGATGATGGGCACTAAGATGCCTATTCTATACGGCCCGTTAGATAAAACTCTTCGTCACTGAGTAAGTTACAACGTTCTGAAGAGGGCGAGGCAATGAATAGGATTATTTCTCATATTAGACCTTTTGTAACTATCTTTGTGCGCAATCCTTGGTATAAAATAACCCCGGTTAAGTCGTAAAAAGGGTAAAATAATTTCCTATCCAAAACTGTACGATCTGTGAAAGAACACTGCCCTTTTTTTTAAAGGTCCCCCACGCTTGGCCCGTTTATCCGTCTGGTAAGAACAACGTGCAGATGAAGAGTGTGGTGATTTGGTGAAGTGATATTGCCCGGGAGAAACAGAATTACTCGGAGAAGAACTTGTCCCAGTACCACTTCAACTACAAATCTCACATTGACTCTCCAGTGTCGATTCCGGGCCTTCGCAAAGGAGACCCTCGACTACCGGCATGAAACATGGTACGGCCTTCAACCCTTGTTTTCCTCTACGTTATATATAACAATTCAGTTCATACCTCGCAGAGAACATTCCGTGTCCATTATACAGACCAGTCATTTAACGCTATTAACGGATAATTGACACGTATTGTGAGAGCCATACGAAACACAAAAACACATTGTGTGGATGAAACGCATAGTTTCTTAATGTTTAGCACGTGGTGCATGCATTTAGTATTGGAGCTTCATCGACTAATATTGAGGTACTGTACATAGATTAGTATACATATGGATACTTGGCAAAGTCTCCTCTTAAATAACACGAATGCAACTGGTTCATCCCATGGCGTAATGTGCAGACTTTACCGGGCGTTCTTTACGTTCTAGATATCATACGATTTCGCGATACGTGTTAAGTGCAGTTTCTTTTGCGTCCTTCAGAAAAGGACGGTATGTTTAGGTCTTTTATACGGAATTGCATCCAAAGAGGACGGGAAGTGCCGAGAGTGCGGGAAGAAATTAACTGCGCCAGTGCCCACGAAAACTTTTATCCAGAGCTACTAAGATTACATTATATAAGACACTAATAAGACCGGTAGTGTCGTGTGGAGCGGAAGGGTGGACGGTGACGGAGAAAGACGAACAAGCTCTGCTAATTTTTGAAAGGAAAATATTTAGAAGAATATATGGTACTAAATATGAAAACGGGGAATGGAAAAGTGGGACGAATCGAGAACTGGAAGAGATGAGTAAAGGAGAAAATATAGTAAACTGGATAAAAGGGCAAAGGATAAGCTGGTTAGGTCACCTAGAGAGAATGGAGGAGGATAGGATGTCTAAAAAGATCTTCACTCAAGAACTGGAAGGGACGAGAAGAAGGGGAAGACCCAGGAAAAGATAGAAAGAGGAAGCAGAAAGAGATCTTCAAGAGCTGGGAGTGAGAAGATGGAGAGCGTTGGTGGCAGATAGGAAAAAATGGAAGGACATTGTTCGACAGGCCAAAGTCCACGGTGGGCTGTAGTGCCAATGGAAGTAGTAGTAGTAGTAGTAGTAGTAGTAGTAGTAGAAGAAGAACAAGAACAAGAAGTGTCCACGAAAGTCATTGTGGTAAAATAGTTTTTGTGGACACGTGTACCGATTATATCCACTAGGGAAGAATATTTTAGAAAATGCGGCAAAATATTGTTTACCTTCTGAACTGAAGTATGCGTTTCACTGCACGGATTTTCGCAAAACTCACAGTTGCTCAATGGCATGACGTGGAGATCTTCTGTACCCAATTGTATCCGCATTGGACCATTATGGAGAAAGTACCTTGTAAATTTTTATTTGCGTCCCTGAGTAAAATATGGATCTCACTGTACGGATTTTTACGAAATTTATAATGCTATTCAGCATCACCTGGAGATCTTCTGTACCCAGTTTCACTCATATCGATTAAGATATATGGAAATAACGTCTAGAAATTCCTTTACGCCCTGAATTTACATGAAACTCACTGCTCCGATTTCCATGAAATTCAGTCTTGCTCGACGGCTATTGGTAATGTACTCATGAAAATCGGCTGATACTGGTTCACAGACACATGGACGGACGGACGTGGTTTCCACATAACGCATAATTTATTATTTATTAAAGGACGCATAAAAGTATTACATATAACTGCAGGTATAATATTGACGCCATAATCGTGGTATGTGATACAGTACGTCAGCAGAAGGTATAGTCTAGAGATGCGGAAACAAAACTCATTCATTACCATTGGTTTTGTTCTTATCATTTCACAGTCTTGTTTTCAAGCGTAAATATTATGGGTATTCAACACGGCATCTCTTTCACTGCGACATGTCATGTACGTTCCGTTTGTGAATAGTCAAATCATACTTACTTACTCCATGGTGCAGAGTACTTCTTGAGAAGCTAACTGGTTTGCAGCTAGTCAAGAAATTCCCCACATTTCACGGAACCCGAAGGTTCATACTAAGTCATTTTCAAAAGTAACGTTATTTTGTTCTCCTGTCTTTGTTTAACATGTAGTTACCTGGTTTCTTATTTACAAGTGTGCTGTATAAAAAGCAGTGGGCCCGAAAAGGAAGGAAAACATTGCCTGATACTGGCGCCAAAGAGGTCAACAGTGGGGCCTTACAACAGTGTGTTCGTTGGTATAATATTTTACTAGCTCATTGTATTTTTGTAACATTTGAAACTTGACTTGTTAGAGATTAACTGTGTCTCCGTATTCAGGGGGCCTAAACTGCAGTTGATAGGCACTAACCTGCCTATTCTATATGGCCCGTTAGTTAAAGGTATTCGTCACTGAGTAGGTTGAAGCGTTCTCAAGAGGGCGACATGTGGAACCCGTTGTAAATTACACAACGCCAGTGCTTGGCTTGTAAGGAATAGTCCCACTTCTGTGCCTATTCAAAACACAATTTTCAATACTTCCATTGTAATTTACAGTTGCTTAGTGACATATATTCTGCAGTAAATACCATTTGACGGACGTTCGCATTCCTGTCAGTCGCCTGTTCCATCACATTAACCCCGTCCGAGAGAAGGCTGTGTTCAAATCGAGGATAGCCGAATGGAGTATTATGAAATTTTGTACTGGATAACTTTACAAAAACTTGTTGAGCTATTTCGTCTTTCATGTATGTCAGTTTCTGCCTGCCTCTCGAGCGTTTATTGCCAAATGTGTTTTGTTAAATACAGTTTTTGCCGGCGCAAAAAATGGTGTTGACCGAAAGTTAGGGAGCAGAATGAAACAAGCTTTCTGTATTCAATATATTTTTCTGTAAGTGCCACAGCTGTCGGCGTTAATAAACAAAATGACGTTAGCATATTTCTCAACGCGTTTATTGAATAATCAAAAGCGGCGTTCTTAATATACCCATCCCGCCACAAGAGAAGTAGAAAGACAATCTTCATCGCGTTTTGTCAAGTCAGATATTTGTTCTAGTAATTATTCCTCCATTACACTGCGATTTGTGACTGTAAAATCTTGATTATTGCAGAACTGGAAATTCAGGGTCCGTTTTAAACAGGCAGAACAATTCGGACAACCATACAATTTTCATTCACGTTCTGGATGCCTCGCAATAAGACGCTGGCTTAAATGCCTTAGTGTGTCTGTGATGGTTATTAATAACCATATCACAGTCCAGTACCGTTGAAGGTGCTTTGAACATTTTCAGAACATTTGTTTGCATCATGAGTGGCTACCGAAGACGGGAACCTAATTTTAATGTAATTCTGCCTTTCGTTGTCTCCAGTCGTCTGTGTGCGCTGGCACAGGAAGAGGTTTTATACTTGGTTGTACCTAAATCCAGATTTCGGTAATATTAATCTCTCAGCAGAACTACTTAAGTCAAAGACGACAGCGACTACACCGTCATCTCTTTCCCAGAAACAGCTGCTGTTTGTCCCATGTTTATACTTTGTTGGTGTGTCGATTAATGAATTGCTGCAGATAGGAGAGAAAGCTGTCACGTGGCCTTACCGTTGGCGGCGGTATTCCGGAGAGGCAGAAGAATATCATGCAATCGACCAGGCAAATTTCCAGTAACTTGGCCTACTCGACATGTTTGCTCGTTTTTTCCTCCATTCTTCCAGTCGCATGCTGTAACAGTGGGTAACCTGTCAGATACGACGCTGCGGTTTGTTTGTTTTTCTAATCAGCCAGATTAATCTTGTTGTATGCCACCCCATTTGATACAGCAGTGTCGAACAATCGGCAGCAACAGGCTGCAACGCCGACGCTTATTCTGAGTTATTGCGGTCACATTCATTGGACTTCAAAACGCGCTTGGTGTGGTTTAAGCGGGCGCATCCCCCCCTTCTGAACAAGGCAGTGCTTTGTGAAACGGAATTGTAAAGTGACCTTGCGGGGCGGTCTGTGGACTGAGCAGTTTCGTTTCTCGCCATGTGTGGTACCTTTTCGCCTTAGTTGACATTAATGTAGATCCCCTTGATGGGCGCTGTCACAGGATGAGCGTCAACGCTGAACAGCCGTGAATGGAGTAGATGAGAAACTGCAGTATCACCCGGTTATAACGACATCGATTTATGCGACACCTCGTTTATAGCGTCAGATATACTGTGTTAACAATGCTAACCATAACATTACACTACTCGGTTATAACAACGCTCATTTATAACGACACAAAATAACCAGGCCCTTTCGTTACGTCATAACTGAGTCCGACTATACAAGGTGGTTCAAATACGACCGGGACTTATGTCGCCAGATTTACACACAAACAGTCCCGGTCATATTTGAACCACCTTGTACTTCACCACTTCATTAACTTGATGTTTTGCACACGCGTTTGCCATGTATTTTAGCACATACCGCTTTATAAACCATTTATTCGACGAGTAAGCGTTTCCGTGAAGCGGGCAGGGCGTTAACTATTGTGTTTGTGCAGCAAAGCGACAGACTGTGTATGGTAGGTTCCACCATTGCTTCCCGTCTATGACAACATGATGGGAGCGACAGCTTCACAGTACAGGTGTATATAATTTGATTGACAAGGCCGGTGCAGATTTCTCGTCTTCTAAGAGCACTGTGTGCCGCAGATGTTACAGTCCGACCTGGTACTTTAAAATACGTAGGACGTACGTTAACATACAGGGTGTTCCATGAGTTGTGGATATTCCTGTAGGAGACGATTTCCTAGGTCTTTTTGATAAAAAAAATTACTATCATCCTGAGTGCTATTCACAGTGGATAGGGTGTTACGTGTTTTTTAGTACTAGTGAAGGTACACCTGTGAACTGCAAGTCACTAGTCACGTTACGCAACCGTGAACCAGCTGGTGGGTGATGCAATCAGATTAGAGGCCTTTTTTTTTTTGCCACTCACCCTGCGAGACCCCACGTTGGTCATCATTACAGTTCAGAACGGTGACCACAGTAGCAGGTGCTTGCTTCGGGACGTTGCAGTTGGACGCGGCATACATTAGAGAGTACGTGCAAGTCTAGTGAGTATTTTTGACTCCGTATGTCTGTTTCATTCAAGGCGCCATTTGCATTTTAATTTGCAGAGATGCGAATTTGGTTTGTGTGTACGGTCAGTGACGGTCAGTTCATGCCGTAGCAGAAGAGCTGCGACCCTTTCCGAACCGCAGAGTCTAACCCGAAGAGGATTCACGCGAGTTCACCAGACATTTCGAAATGCTGGTACGCTTTGCGGCGTTCACGTTACGACTGAGCGTGAGGCTAAGATGTGCTGGACAAGAAAACTTGTTCAGTTGGTAGAGCCTGACCTACGGGCAAATACGCGAAGAACTGCAAGACGTCTTGATATATGGAGAACACTGCATGCAGAAGGCAGAGTGAAACATCTGGGACTTGGTGATTTTGTTAAGGGGCTGGAATTTTGCATCTGGCTCAGTGGAAGTCGCAGTTTGCATTGTTACATCCTGTACATAGACGAAGTGCAATTCCATACCGACGGTATCAGTAACAAACAGTCATGATGTTTGGTCACACAAGTAACTTTCAGGTACGTTTCTTTGTCATTGTGTGGCGTGTAGTTCTATATGATGAGCCGTTTGGTCCTATAATCTTCGAAGGACGTCTTACAGGAGAGGTGTAATCGCTAGTTCTGCAGAAGGAATTGCCCCCAGCTTGTGGAAAATGTGCCTGCGAGTAAAGGAGATCATGGGTACTTCGAATTTGGCGGGGTTTCTCTTTATTTTTCGCTTGAAGTTAGAAATTCAATTAACGATCTTTTCGGATATAGGACGTATCGGCCGCCACCGCTTGTCAGGCAGGTCTTCAGACTCAGGTTCACTGGGTTGTTGTTTGTTGTTTGTTGTTCACTGGGCTGTTTGTGGGGATGGATGAAAGCGATGATCTTTTACGGCGCGAAGGCTGGAACGCGAGATACATTGCTCGGTCGCATTGTGGATACGCAGACCAAATCAGGACCAGTCAGCGGAGGATGAAAATCATAATCTCGCCCTCTTGTTCACACAAAAGCGGTAGGGCTTGTTGCGGGGCGGTGGTGGCATTTTCGAAAAACCTGCTTTAAGCACAAGTCATGTAAATTCAAGGTAAATTCATGAAGTTAAGTTAAGTTCAGACTGTAGATTTATCAGGTACTTTGTTTGCTATTTATTCCGTACATTTTCAATAATTTTTTACTTGTATTCTAAGTTTCAATTTGTCGCAACTCCGTAAACGTTTAAAATCGGACACATGTCTGTATGAACTGTTTGATCACGACTAGGAAAACATCTCCTGCCTTCATGTCCACAACCCATGAAACACGCTGCGTATAAACGTAAACCGATACGTAGGGCTCTGCGTTTCTTTGAATTCTGCTCGCCGCAAAGACAGCTTTCTTTTATAGTCACATGCTAGTGGGCATCATTCGTTTATCTAGCCAATGAAGTGACTAAGTCCAGTCTAACGTAACGAGGTCGCTTGTGAGATGAATAACTAGCAAGCAGCCTACAATCGACTTTCGAATGAACAGCTTTTATTGCATAAATCCCACTGTGGTTTGTGATGGGTAGTGTCTTGCGTTGACCGAAGGGAGATTTGGCATCACAAGCTTTATGTTCCTGTGACCGTGCATCGTGAGTAAAGCGTGAGGAAAGAAAACCAACAAGATACAACAATATAGATGATTTATTGCCAATAGTGGATGTTGATTATTGACACTGTCTCAACATGTTTCGGGCATCTTTATGCCCATCTTCAGGAGAAAGACACTTGTTACTGCATGTGGAGTGTAT
>Ga0123357_10011848_pt1 | contig 11208 bp, 6 predicted proteins | sample TergutEmb28metaG_FD_89873 | JGI IMG/M metagenome (GOLD analysis project Ga0123357, IMG submission 89873) | Embiratermes neotenicus P4 segment gut microbial communities from Petit-Saut dam, French Guiana - Emb289 P4 | ecosystem: Host-associated > Arthropoda: Insects > Digestive system > Gut ... | reverse complement strand
TTCCATGATCTCAGTGCTGGGACACAAGTGACACCAAATGCTAGGTGCCCACTGGTCTAGTTGGACACTCCAGTACAAATAATATTTCGCACACAATATGAAGCACCGAACTACGCGCCTTCCTCCAGTGTCCTCACTTCCTCCCTCTCAGACCCAAATGTCTTCCTCAGCACCCTATTCTCAAACACTGTCAGCCCATGTTCTTCCCTTGACCTTTTAAATGACCTGTGTTTGAATATTCAAATGCACATAGGAAAGTAGCTCTAAAAGAGGTAAATTTCACCCTAGAACAGGTCATGAAGGCCTAAAGTGGGAGTAGAAGTGTAGCTCTACTCTCTTGATCTCTGCAATAGATGGTGGTGTGTGGTCAACACCACACTGTGGCCACTTTATCCTGGGATGAGACCCAGTACCCATTGTACAAGAGGTTGGGTGGGCCTCAGGAACAGTCTGAACAGGTGTGGAAATTTTTGCCCCCACTAGGATTAGATCCAACTGTCCAGCACATAGCAAGGTTCTATACTGACTATGCTATCCCAGCACAGGAAACTACCCCTAGAAATTAATTATATATATTTAGGCTACATGTATATTTAGTGAATTTTTAAGACACGCTGTGTAATTTCTGTTTATTTTCCACAAAATGCTGTTTCATAATTTTACCTTTTTTTGTTCACATAACACTCATATCTTTCATAAACAATGCACTAAAATTCAAATACTTACCATGGCAGAAAAAAGGTTAATGTAACAGAAAAGTTTCAGACCCATATAAAACAAGAGACTAAATTACAGCTCTTCAAATTTTAATCTTTCTGTTTTTGGATAGCTAACATGAAGCCAAATATACTGGACCAAATGTTAGCAGGCATTTCCCACACTTAATCTGCTCATAATTTCTTCATGCATGCAATTTTAATTTGTAAATGTCATACCCAAATATTTAAAGTCTGTGACAAACAAAAGTACACCACAAAAAACAAAACGGGTCTTTGAAATGAGAATTTGGTGTTCTGGTGCCAGTTACAATTATGTCACATCCAAGTACATGTGCACAACAGTCACTATAATGTACAACATAGTTACAAATAATAGTTAGAGTATTTTGTAACAGAGCTCGCCAAAATGAAATGTTATAGGCCAGTACTTTTCAACCTTTTTTTACATGTGTACCACCATCTTGAACAAATTATTGAAGCATATCACCAGGTACTGAAATTATTAATTTAGAATTTGAAATCGTCCAGTTTAACTTTGTAAATACTCCATTAATGTTTTCCCTTTCATTTAAAAGAATTTAAAACAATTTTAATAATGCCATTAACATATTTGAATTATTGGGGGGGGAATCCCAAAATAACCTCATGTACCACCAGGGGTATGCACACAACCACCTGAAAAGCACAGTTATAGGTGACATATGTAATAATATTAGTCACACACATAGCATGTAACTTGTGCCTTCACCAGTTCAACTACGAACAGCAGCATAGTTAAGACACCATGTAGATCATGACAAGAAAGGAACAGATACAAATATGAAAGCAGTATTTATTTTATCAGATGACATGATCATGTGGCCATCAAGGATGTCCACCGTGTCCTGCAATAACAGGAATCACCTATCTTGAAAGGAATTCCTGCACCAAGGCAACAAGCTGGTTTAAACCTCATAAGTATGCTGTGGTAAGGAACCAGAAAGGAATGATCAATGCCATACTTTTCAATTCAATGATAAAGAGAGAAAAAAACACATTCTCGCATCCTCAAAATTTAAATGATGAAGGAAACTGACAGTTCATTACCATAATAATAGAAGTCATCACCATTTCCATCATCACAACCCATCTGTCCCTACAATCATTAACATCCTCCTGGCTACATATCTTTTCACAGAGGTTTTTGTAGTACAATGTTTATGAATTGTTTACATATACCAACAATTGCACATATATAAATATGTTCAATCACATATTAATCTTCACCAACACGTTTCAGTCACCTCAGTGACTATCACCAGAAAGTCTTTTTACAAAAATACAATTAATATATAATAATAGCAAAAAAAGTACGATAAAACCACTCAATATGCATAGTTGATTCACATCCTGTAATAAAGAATAGCATATCTATATACATAATTCTACCAATAAAGTACATGAATCAAACTGTATATTTGGCAAAACAGTGGTCACTACAATTACATATCTCACGTAGTTATAGTGACATATACAATTTGTCTCATATACATTACTGACCGGATTATACCTACAGGTATGCTATTCTTTTCACAGGCTGTGTATCAACTATACACATCCACTAAGCAACATTAACACACACTATTTTACTATGTTTTAACAAAAATGCAAACTTCTAATTTTACATTTTATGACCATGACATTCATCATAGAAAATTAAATGTAATATTGAGAGGATTTATCATACATTTTGGTACTACTATTGCATATTAATTGTTTCTTTTTATAAGACACCCTGACGATGATCATGGGGGGTGACCAAAATGTGTTCGTTAAGAATAATAACATGTGATTGAACATATTTATAAATGTGCATTTGTTGGTTTATCATAGTAGTGAACAACATTCTTTAATCCACAGACATGGAACATGTAAAGTTCATGAATTTGTTGCCCACTTCATTTTGGTTCATTTGTTCTTCAGCTGTTCAGCAACAATTTCCAGTTGCACAATTTCAGTAGTCTGAAATAGTAGGATTATTACAAAACTGATGTATTGGCAGGAAATGGAAGAAATGTCATTAGTTTTTAAGGTACTGTTCTGCCACATTAAGCTAGGGTGTAGAAACTGGACAGTAGTCGCCCTAAACCGGGAAGGATGGAGGAAAGTCTTGAAGGAGGCCAAGGCCTACCACAGGCTGCAGTGCCATTGGGAATGGGAATGTTCTACCACATTCCTAAAGGAACTGAAGAACCATAAAACCCTGTGGAAAAAGCGGGTCAACATGCCAAGACTCAAACCTGGGATCGCCAAAATATAAAGCAGAAGTGCCAACAACCCAACCAAATCCTTGATTTAGTTACCCAAAAAACATCAGGTACAAAGTTATATACATGGAATTCCTGTTATAAAACTAACCCCACACAAAAGTCTTTTCATATTTTATGTATCTCAGTGCTTCCTTCAGCATTTATTATTAAACATTCATCATATTTACCATTTTTCTGAGTATTTTCCCCCAAATTTGATTTCACAACTCAACTGTGAACCATCATTTGTGTCTATTATTTACCATTCCTGAGTAATGAAATTTGGCGAGTTTTCAGCAGATTAATACATATGTCAGGACACATGCCAATTACATAACTAGGGCACACACAAGCAAAAACTTAACTAAACCATTGTAACTTACATCTCTAAAATCACTTCCACAGAATGTCTTATGTATTTACTCTTCAGGCTTCTATGTAAAAACTATTTGGTGTAAGACATATGATGGTCATTTAAGTTAATTATACACAAGATGATCTAATGTAATAGTAACTATATTAGGTGATATAAAACATGAAAAAGATAGAGACAAACATCCTTGCCCCATGCAAGATGATGCTGCTCAAGCTAAGGACTATGTAAGTAAGCCACGTCAGGTACCACTAAAACCAGTTACCTAAAAACTGTCTTAACCGGTCCCAATAATGAGAACCCTAGTGTACATATGATATAAAACTTTACAGAAATGCTAGAAACATCTTATTAATTAAAGCATATATCGGTAGGAAGCTTTCAGAATTTGTACATCAGACATCACTGGAACATTCAAACAACACTGAAGGACTCAGTCACGATGCAATATTGGCATTGATACTTCCTCCAGCAAGCTCTCAAATAGCTTCACAAGATTCTCAATTCCTTCCAGATAATTTGTATCTATGTCATCATTTCCTGATGAGAAAGCATGGGCAAAATCGATCATCTTAACCTGAACCCATTCCTCTTTGCTTAAAGGCTTGTCTGCACTTTTCAAATCATTCAGCTGAAACATATAGTTCTCTTTCATTGACTGCAGATCCTTGTCATAATTGTTGATAAGGGAATGGGTTCGACATGCCTTCTCAAAACCAGCATGCCAACTGCCATCATCAAAGGCACCATTCTGTTTCAGGAAAGGGGACGATGGAGTTCCAGGTACAGACAATGTACAGGAAGAATTCCGTACATTAAAAGTTCCTGAATTACGTGACTTATCAGCTGATACTGATACACTGAACTGGTCAGAACTTCGTTGAAAGCAGAATCCAGGACTAGGTGGACCACTCAAACCAGGACTAAGTGGCCCACCAAATATCGGAGGAGCTGTGACACTAAGGATTAATTCTTGGTCCAAGATTGGACTCAATGGACGGCTTGGGGTGCAGCCCTCACTTTTGAGGCACTGTCTCAGTCTTCGTGCATCATAAACCAGCAGGAGGGAACTTGCATACAATCTGAATTTGCGCTGAGTCCTGCACCACCGAAGTATTCGCCAGAGACTAGCAAGAAATTGTAGCATCATTTGACGACTGGGGCCAGAGTCAAAATTCAGGTACATCTTCATGGCTAAACAAAGAAAAGTACTTATTACTGTATAGGGAACAGAATAAGGTACAACAATACTCCTTCAGTTTTGAGGGAAATATTTTTTTCAGAAATGTATCACAAAACAATTTGCCCTGTTAAAATTTTTTAAATTAACAAATTACTAATATTAAGCGAATACACTTCTAACATACATGTTCCCTGAATAAATATGTTGTTACTTGTGCATCTGAACACCATCACAAAATACAGTCAACTGTTAACATGATTCCTATCATACATCGTGAAAATACCTTTACAAATATACAACACAAAAAACTAAACAATTGTTTTCTGAATAGTTGTACAATATTTTGTATAATTTCAACCAAAACCCCTGCCTTACAGCAGAGTATTATTTGTGTCTACTTACCATCTCTTACACTAGCCTTATTCAACTTCTTCCCATCATCTTTTCCCATTTTTATAACATTCCCTGTAGATACTCTGTAAACTTGAAAGCCAGGAATGCAAAACCCAAGATCCTGTTTGCATTCAACATATTTTTGCTGGAAAAAATATAAGAATATAAAATGAAGCTATATATTAATCTAGTGCAACAATATACACACTGCAGTGTCAATTTCAGGAACAAAGACACAAATTTACAATGGTGAAACTGAAACACAGGAGAATTCCTTTAATCTGGATGATGATACTCTATAAATTCTGATACTTGACAGTTCAGGGAAACAGACTCCATGTCTGGAAGTCCTCGAAAAAGGTCCCCAAGAGTGGCTTTAAAATCAATCACTATGGTACCTGTTCGCCTAATGTCCTCTACCATCAACTTCTTTGGCTACGATACCTCTTGATCCACAGTCTCCTGTTTCTTCCGTACACCTGGCAGAAATTGAAGAGTCTACAGCAAACACAGAATGGGGCCCTGATGCCCCTAACCAGCAGATGAAGGAGATATCCAAATGGAATACTTCTCTGACTGACTAGCTGTGCAGGCAAAGTACAGGAGAAGTAACAAAAATTACCTGTAAGAACTACGGTCAATAGGGGTACTGCAGTATCTGGGGGCTTATGATGGCTCACAGGCCACGTTTTGCAAGTCCCAGAATGTGGCTAGTGACATTCCTTTGCTGCATGTGTATTTTGTCTGCTAGCACTGGGCTCAGCAGGTGAAATTTTGTATTTCTTTGTAACCCTTGATGTTTTGATTGTAAGGTGAAGAGAAGAGGAGAGTAGTACTCAGACATACATGACAGGCTTTAGTATAACTAGAAGTGCAGTTTGGGAACCGGGAGACCAATTCAGCATTTTCCAGATTGTTCACATCATAACAGTGAAAGTTCCCATAGAAATTAATGGTTCTCCTGCACTTATCTTCATACCTTGTTTATTCCATTTGTACAGCTTAGTGGTCATTAAAGCCAATCAGTACCAGGAGACTGCCACCAGCTATCACTCTCAAACCACAATTATCCACCCATCAACCATCAATCTTCCACCATCCGGACAGCAAGTACTGCTCGGCTATCTGCCCATACATTCTCTGTCTTTGGGGGAACGAAGCTCATGCCCCTCCAGGTCAGGGACACTAAAGTACTGTCTGATAATCTGGCATCTATCCAGTCCCATGGGTGCCAGATTAAAAGAATTCTGCTGTATCCATTAATTTCATGGAAAATATCTTTGAAAATAAACAAATTGAAGGCTGAAAAGATGACAACATTAGATGGAACTAACAGAAATTATGTAAACAAAATGAACTGCTTCGGGATTGTGTCCAAGTTGCTTAATGAGGACCCCAAAACATCAAGTTCACATTAACTACTTTCTTTTATTTCGGCCCAACAAGCATAAAAAATGAGACCTATATACCTACATGACAGTTCTGTAGCTGAGTAGCGATGTCTGCCATGGAACCTGCAGCCTACAGTCATAAAAACACAAGAAACCACACCCCACAAGATAACCTTCAACATAACACTCTAGTCATATGGCCTGCAAGGCTGTATAATTGAGTTTATGTACATCAAAGACAACCTCTGAAAACTCAATTACAGTATAAGTTATGTCCATAATGTATGATTATAAAATCTGATGACAATTCCTTCCTATACCATTAAAACTCTTGGTCAAATAATTCTATTATAATGTCATAAAGGATTCACTAAACAGCACAGATAATATTTATTATTCTTGGTGATCTAACAATGCAATTATTATAGTAGTGACAGCTTACATCTTCATATTTCCTCTTCTCTAATGATGCTTCGGGATCCCACGTTTGTCTGCCGATTTTGATGTCCATGACACATGGTTCAGTAACATTGTCTGTTACATCATCCAGTATGATGAATTTGACATCTGAGTTATAAAACACACAATTCCTACTAACATTTTAATGCTCTTCAACTTGAATTTTATGAACAGAATATAGCAGTACACAATCACCTTAGCTATGGCTTCAAAAATTCACATGTTCACTTGTCACAGATGACTTAATGGAGAATGACATACAATGCAAATATAAATATTTGCATAACACATGCAGCCAGACTGTGAGGTCAGTAAAGTCTGTGAAGTGATTAGTGGATTTTGTCACATTTCTAGAACCCCGATTGTGACAATGCATGACCACCACCTTATACTGAAGTTAGTCACTGGCATCTAGTCAACACTTATCAGCAGCAAAATTTGTCATTTTAGGGAACACAGATTTTCTGAGTTTAAATACATAGCTTGACACAATACAAGATCAACACATGCCATATATATATATATTTCAATTCCATCAGCTTGTGTGCTGAACACAACCAAGATGTCAAGTACATGCTAATATTAATTGTGTTTCTATTAAGTACAATGTTTATTCTAATCAAAACTACATTACCACATAATTCACATATTACAAACAAAAGCTATTTATTGGCTTATCATTGGAAATGACAATTACAGACAATGAAGAGGGTGGGTCTAAGTGAACAGCTTATATTCAAGAAACTATTCAGGCACATCCCTGGACTGATTTAAAAAACCACAGTAATCATATGGAAAATTATTTGAGTAAAGAATGTACCAGACATTAAGCAGGGTATTTTACATACTGCTTTTGCGAAGACATATACCCAGCTATGAAATTCATATCTAACATACTAGATTTGGTGACTATTCTTCATTTATTATAAACAAAAACGGTGCTGTTAATACTGCAAATCAACAGCAAAGATATGACACAACATAAACTCATTTTAAACAGTTTGACTTGAAATTCCTAGATTTTAAGTCACTAACCATTTTGCATCATGTGTGCACTGCTAATGTGATGAATTATTTTTAACTGTTTTTCACATTTTGATGTGATTTTCACACAAAGAAAGGCATACAACTGCCTACTATTAACCAAAATTGTATACAAACAAAATATGCCAATGCATATCAAATTTCATCAAAATGGTGTACATGGGATGAGATATGGAATACAAAAATTCAGTAACACAGTTTTTATACTACAGTGCCTCCACTAAATAAAACAACTGAATGGTATTACCCTCATTAAATTTAGAATGCCACCGTAAATGTCCATCTGGAAATACAGCCAGCCAACTATATGGAATCAATTTAAAATATCCAAAAATGTTAAATTTAAACTATGTCTTACTTAAAAACCTCTACAGTAACTGCAACTTTTGTATAATGTTGAATAGCATGATTTGCTCTCCTTTACTTGAGTAAATGGTATTATGGAAGAAGGGCGGAGTCAAAAAAGGGGAGAAAAAAAAACAGCAGCCTCACTGATTTGAAAAATGTCTTACCTTTTCCATTAATTTGTAGTGTTGTATTACCCAAATATTTTGGGACAAATTTTTTAAGCTCAACTGACACTGGATCAGTAGCACACTGCAAGTCTTTGTAAAAGTTTATTTCACGTTCCCCACAAGCTGCTTTTTCTATTGGCTTCAATATGTAACCATCTTTATGTTTCAGCATTCCTGAATAAATAAATAAGGTTTCATTCATCTACTGCCATCAGTTGTTATCATCAAACTTTCAACAGTAATTAAAAACACTCACACCAAATACTTTTGAAAACTGCAAACTTTTATAGTATAGGAAATGTAACCTAGAAACTTCACACATTTTCTAAATAATTGATATAAAAATGTCTGAGTTATCTGTGAATGCCATAGCATGAGTTTAACATATATTAATCACGAAAAGAAAGAAAGAAAAAAAAAAGTTCTATCACCTAATGTGTTTTTGCCATCTCCAAATGAATGTCCTGCAACTTGGATTTCCAGCGGGGTTGTATCTGGTGGGATTGAACAGTTTTTTTTTGTATCGCCGGGATGAAACTTGGTAGTCTGTGTCACATTCAACTTCAGAAACTTCTCCCTTGCCTTGTTTCTTACCGGAAAGGTACTCATCTTGCAGTCTTCAACCTGAAAATGAACACGTGTCAGTATATTCCGTTTCCCCAAAATTAAATTTCGTGAAAACACAATATAACTGTAAATATGACTGACAAAGTCTAGATTATTAAATAAAATTATCAGTACCATAATTACTCCAATTCACGTAACTTTTGTTGTTGTTGAATAACATTTAGGAAAACACGTAATGTCGTCTGAAAATTCTGGGTATTTTTCTGCAGTTACCACACGTTATACCCATTGAGTGAATCCACACGCACATTCGCCGTAACACCAACACTTCGCCTTTTGGACATTGATAATCGTATGATCAAAGTTCGTATGACAATGCTATTAGTTGCCGAGAATACCAACCTGAGCTGTAAACATTTCCCCACTAATTGTACGCAATGAGGGATAATTGATGCTGGTATTCACTTGACACACCCGGATATTTGGTTTCCGTACAGTTCCAGTCGTCTTTATATCAAGAGAAATAGTCCGGGTACAGTAGCTAAACATGTTTCATTTCCACATCTACCAAAGCAGCCATAACAAAAGATACATGGTATATCCGATCTCAAAGTCAATACATGGACAATTTAAATTAAAATTACAAATAAACATTATTAAAACAATCAACCAGAGGAACACCCTTCACATTTACATTTCAATCGGAATTATTACATCCAATCACATTTAAAATGAATTAGAATAATAATAGTGCCGATACTCTTAATGTCAGGAATACTAGAACAGAGTAATTAGAATATTAACTATCATACTAAAGGTTCGTCCTCTGGGATGTGATGCTATGTAAATAGTAACTATTTACCGGTCTACACTGCATCATATCCCAGAAGACTTGAATATTCATTGATACCGCTGTGAGAATCACACACTTCCCATTAACTATACTATTACCAATTAGTTCGGCAGTGTAGCATGAAATAATACTTCTACTACGTTTGCCCCCTTCGGCCTCTGCATTTCTATGATGAAACAACATAGAGAGCACTTTTAATTATATCGACAACTGCAAGGTGTGCGGTAAATGTGATTTAAACAATGTGAAAGTCAAGAACAGTTCTTCTCTGACTGCTTACCAGGGGGCGCTCGTCCATAGGGGCTGCAAGTCTACAGCCCCCCGCCCTTCCAGATACTTTGAAAAAAATTAAATATCCAATTAAAAGGTTTCGTTAGCAGACATGCACATTCTTTAAAAGCATATGAATTATATCTTTTCCATTTCGAACACTAGCGAAGCGCTGCGATCAAAGCAGGCTGCGTCCCCTCCAACCCTTGCGTGCTGGCTCCCACAGATAATTGGCTTCAGCACAGCTACTGAGTGGTTGGGAGAGGCACCTGGCTAGGAGTATACAGTACGTCAGTCATTTAAGATCCGTGGCGTCAGTACAGTTCAAGTCCAACCGGGACAGCGTTTAAGGAGGACGTTGTACCTGTGTTTACCTTTCCTTACGTTTCAAACGCTGGCATTTGTTAACAATTTTTACCTAGCTGCTTTCAAGGCCATATTTCTTAATGTTTTAATTTCAGGATTTGCAATTTTAAGATAAATATGAACAAGAACTCTTTGAAGTATTTACAGGACATCAAATATTTGCAAGTAAGTCTTGCCAAGAAGATTGAGATTCAAAATTTATGCCTTACAACACCTGATTTAATTATCAATCATCATCGAGCAGAAAACATATATATGTGAGAAAATTTAACCCTGCTACATATCCTAACAAAAAGTGGCTGAGTAACTCTGCTGAAAGAATCGCTGTGTTAAGCCATTCTGATTAATCACATAATTAACCCAGCCACAGCCCTACCATAAGAAAGTGCCACGTGCCGCCACTGCTGTTTACCCTTTTAGGGGAAAGTCGCCTATTATGTGGAGGTTTTTTAAAAAAAACTGCTAGTAAACTAAGGAAAAAGTAAACTTTTCACAACTCCAGCACAACTTTGATTAATGAAAAGGCAGTTGCTACATAAACGTCGTAAATTAGGAAAAGAAAAACGTGTATAGAATCTGTTTCCTTAAAAGCTTCATATCCCCTAATTAGGCACACACGTGTTCATAATTTGGGGAGGTGAATAATTTACACAAAACGCACAAAAAATAAAGCGTGAGGAAAGAAAACCAACAAGATGCAACAATATAGATGGTTTATTGTCAATTATGGATGTTGGTTATTGACAATGTCTCAACATGTTTCGGGCATCTTTATGCCCATCTTCAG
>Ga0123357_10011847_pt1 | contig 11209 bp, 11 predicted proteins | sample TergutEmb28metaG_FD_89873 | JGI IMG/M metagenome (GOLD analysis project Ga0123357, IMG submission 89873) | Embiratermes neotenicus P4 segment gut microbial communities from Petit-Saut dam, French Guiana - Emb289 P4 | ecosystem: Host-associated > Arthropoda: Insects > Digestive system > Gut ... | reverse complement strand
TGTCCAGCATCACGGTGCACATACGGATCCACTGGACATGTAACCAAGGCGTACGTAAGTGATTCAAATCAATTTAAAATTTATATTGAGTCTGAGGTACGTATTTTCTGGGTGTACGGTGACTTCTCGGCCACCCTTTAGATTAAGAAGTAATATAAATATGTCACTCCTTTGAAATGTCAGTTTTTAGGCGCATTCGGAAAATTGTGAAAAGCAATTATTAGCTTTGTCATGTCTGCCCGTCCATTTGTCCGTCTGGTTGTCTGCATGGAACAACTTGGCTCCCACTGGGTGGATTTTTGTGAAATTTTATATTTCATTATTTTTCAAAAATATGTCAAGAAAATTAAATTTTTTTTATGATCTAATAAGGATAACGGGAACTTACATGAAGATCAGTACACACTTTCGATCATATCTCGCTCAGTTTGTCTTAGGATGAGAAATGTTTCAGCAAAAGTTGTAGAGAAAATCAGTAACTTTTTTTTCCTAAAATTGTGCCTTTTATGAGACAGCGTGGAAAAATACTGTAGAGCCAGACAGGCCACAGATGACAATGTAATACAGCACATGCACATTGCATGCTGTACACCTAAGGCTATAGACAAACACTTTGAATATATAATACAAGGTGGTTCAAATATGACCAGGACTGATTTTTTTTTGTAACCATAATTGACAAACACTTACTTGCACATGTCAATCTTCAACGTACTCCCCTAACCCAAGCAGAAGGGAGGGTGGAGGTTGTGGCTTCACTCTCTCAAGGTCACACAGCTGCTGCGCAGTGCGGCTTGTTTACACACAAATCAGTCCCGGTCATATTTGAACCACCTTGTACTTATTCCTTTTCCACTGTAGCAACACTAATGCACCACAATTTTACATTATACATACATTGCCTCTCTTGTACTAAATTTTTGGGGGGCATTTTATTGTCAGATATGAATAAAATATATATTATCAAATATGAATTGTACAGTTTGATAAATAATACATATGTCATTTGGTGTATTTTCCTTTCTTTGATGATGCACACTCAGTGGAACATGTTTACATTTATTTACACTTGCATTTTTTTAATAGACATACACACCTGCAAGTGCAGTGAAAATTGGTTGCATTTCATACCATTGTCACATACCAAATACTGATGCCATGTCTAGATCTTCTACAGTCTGTCAAGGATAGAGCTGGTAGAATATCACAAAATAAGCCACAATTGCTGCTTTTATGTCCGTTCACACCCATCCATCCATTTGATACTATATGACCTATATGTGAATTTAAAAAGTGTCTTTCAATAAATGAATACCCACTCAACCATTAGTAAAATGTTGTGCTAAGATAAGTATTTTGCTTGGTCATTTCATGTAACATTTGCAGCACTGCAGTCCTGTTGGACATCTTGTTAACAGGGGTGCTGTTTTGAGAAACAAGCCTTTCAAACTGGGAAAAATTAGAATATAATATTCTGGACTGTGGCAGTGTGTAGTCTTATTGGTGACTGTGAGTGTTGTGGAAGACCCTACTTCCCCCATTGAGGGATAAAGTAAAGATGATTCTTCCAAACTATTGGTAATCATGTACAAGACTAGAGAGTCATTACCCTCAAGACCACATTTTAACAAGAGAACTGAAAATGTATGTCACATCTCTTACTACATGAAACTTTAGAACCATACATTATGTGGTGCTAGTATCATTCTCACTTCAGAAATTCACATGGTCGTTGAATTGGCATTATTAGTAATCGGGATTAAAAGTACAAAACTTATTCGCAGTACATAACAAAATAATGTAGAGATATAGAAATATGGAAAAATGGCCACGAAGTTGGAGCTGGCTTCAGCAAAATTTATGGAGACCAGGGGAAGTAGAAGAAAATATGAACCAGTTACTTGCTAAAAATTATATTGCAGCATTTTGATGTGTGGTTGACCGTGCATATTAATTCAGTGAGGATAACGAAACCAACTAGATGTCACTTTGTGTAGTACTTTATTTCTCTTTATAATCTGCTCAACATGTTTCGGGCAATTCCATGCCCATCATCAGGAGCTGACGACTGAGTGGTGTGATCGTTGTGTGTGGTATAGTGCCGTAGCTACAGAAGGCTGTCAGAACTGGTTAGCAGGTAGTATGTCCATTGAGGGATTCGAAGCACAAACATGTTGAGCAGTTTATAAAGAGAAATAAAGTACTACACAAAGTGACATCTAGTTGGTTTTGTTATCCTCACTACATTGCAGCATGTTTGTCACTTATTTAAGGCAGTGTTTATTTCTGATTTTTTCTTGGTAGGTGACTTCTCGCTGGACCTTTCGCTGTCCAGGGTGCCCAGTTTCCTTGTCTGAAGATGACACGCATTTTCAGGAGAGGCACAAATGTATTAAATTTTTTACACAGGTATGTTAACCATAATACATGTAAAATTATTTACCACAGTCAATACTCTCCCACTCTGAAGGGCATTCAGATCCTGGTGATTGTAAATATTTTCACATTTGATTGCACATTACTGTTTTACAAAAATAAACTTTGAAACAAGAACTAGAATGTTTGAAACAGTGTTTCATTATTTATATGTATCCAGTGCCTTCACAGGTCTGATGGATTTTTCAGAAGTGTTTTTCAAGTCCAACATAACTACAAAGACTGTCATTTTTTTCAACACATGGATATCAAATTGATTTTAATTTACAGGGTTTGTGGGTTTGCCAAGATTCCATTCTTCTGGAATGTTACACCATGCTGATTGGTACATAGTTACCAGCGTTTTGAAGGCACTATGATCCTTCAAAATGTCATAAGTACAGCAGAATCCTTTATTTAGGCCTTTATTGATTTAAGAGTTTCCTGCATTTTAGGTTCATTTTTTATTTCAGGTTTATTGATTCCCCCCCTCATATAAGACACAAAAATTCAACCCCTACACCATTTTGGAGCCTCAATTTAGGGTTCGTGTTTACAACTTTGGAGTTTGGGTTGTGTAAATAATGCAGCGATTATGTGCAATGGAAGTCAAGCAATATCATAACTGAATGTGAGCTAATACAGCAGTTGAACATCAATTTTAAAGCATCAGCATTATTGTGATTGATCAAAAAGCTTGTGGCTGGAGTCATTCACTTACAAGGATGTTTCTGACTGAGCACTGTTACTTGTTGATGATGAATCATGCATTATGATTGGTCATCATACACCATGCTGATAAAAGAACTGACCTATAGAATGTCTTGTGCAGTGAAACCCTAGTTTGAGTGTATTTTTCAAGTTTTTTATTTTGTGTCTAAAAAAATAAATATAAAAAAATTGATATAAAATTGGTTGAAGGAAAACACCATTAGGTATAAATTTTGAGTGAATGTAATGCCTTTGTAACAACAGTGTGTATATATGTGTGTGTGTGTGTGTGTGTGTGTGTATGTATGTATGTATATATATATATATATATTTATTTATTTATTTATTTTTGACACACCTCCCATTTACAATTTTTCTCAGTTTGAGGTATGAGAAACTTGTCTCCCAGATGAGCCTTAAAGGGAGGTTCTGCTGTACCTACCAGTCTTCATGGGGTTACATTCCAGAAGACTTGAGTCTTCAAATTTAAATTTTTTCAAATCAAACCATTAGGTACTTTAAAGTCAGTCATATCCCTTGAAAAACTACTGCAGATTAAGTCACTGAATATTTCTATTTAACCATTTACAAGTTGACATGTGGAAAAGAGAATTTTGTATTAGAAGTTCGTGTTATATGGCTATTTTACTGTGTGTTGCATTCTGTTAATATCAGTTCACATTTCCAGGTGTTCGGGTACACTCCACTACTGAACACTCAATTTAGAGCCGATTCAATACTCTTCAAGACCAGAATACCTCATGACAAACAAAAGTGCTTCAAATTCATATGATTGTGTTTGTGTCACAAGCAATCAATGGCCCTATATGCGTCTCATTTTAGTATGTATTTTAAATTCCTGTCTTGAAATGGAATACAAATGCCGCTTGTAGCCAGTACAACAATTACATACCGAAAATATGTGAAAAGACCAAACTGATGTGTACATAAATTACATTTCAGTGTATCAGAACAGTTTATGTGGTCAGAGATGGTTCTTTTCATCTCTGCTATAGTTGTGGTGCCATATATTGGATTTTAAACTTTTTAAGAGTATTAAGACATATTCATTGTGATGCATGTAAGTAATGCATTTTAGAAACATTTTTCTTATGTAACAGTGAATCATGTTTTTTTAATATTATTATGTTATTTTGTTTCATCTGCGTAAAGTGTGTTGGAAATGGCATAACAAACCAAACTGTCATTGCTGAAATATTGATGTAGGGGTATTTTATACTGCACAAGATTATACATGTGAAATGAATCACAACCCATTCATTTCCACCTCCTCATAATTGTAGCCAAAATAATTGACATCACTTGCTAAATTGTTGAGGCCATGCAGACAATGTTGCATGTAGACTTGTCTAGTCTTGTACTTGGTAGCTTGTCTTTCAGTCTGCATATATTTCTAATCCAATAAATCCTGCTTAGAATGGAATCCCAAATGACCTCATCATGTTTTCCATTTGACACATGTGTTACTGTATATTCTTAAAATTATTCTTGCCAGTGCATGTATAAATGATTCACACAACAAAACCAAGAAATGCACGGATGTTAAAATTATATTTTTTCACCCACCATGTCATAACTTTGACATGTGTCAATCTGTCTTGATCATCCTCAGGGAGTTGCTGAATCGCAATAAAGCATATATCAAAACATAGATGGATTGTTAAATACATTAAAACTTGTGCATAAAATATCTGCTGATGTTATAAAATTCATTTGTAGCCATGCAGAACTGGTTCATAAGATGCAGAGGTTGTGGTTTTATAGGTTTTTTTTTATTATGGTTCATATCAGGAGGATGTCAGGTTTATGTTATGGTAGCCAACACAGACAATGTATAACTTTAAGACTGCTAATGCCCAACAGACCAAGGGTTATAAAAACAACAAGAAAAACTATATAAAACAAACACCTTCATTTGGTCTAACAAAATGTACAGAGTACCATTTTGGTTACCAAAACATAAATTTGACAGCCTTCCGATACGAACCATTGTCAAGACCTAAAAAACTACAATCTCTGCATCCTATGAACTAGTTCTATACTGCTACCAACAGATCTTATAATATCTGCAGACATTTTATACACAAATTTCAATGTATATAATAATCCATCTATGTTTTTATATATTCTTTAATGATGTTCAGCAACTCCCTGAAGATGATCAAGATAGATCAAAACATGTTGGAGTCATGACAGATTGTGTGTAAAAAATATAATTTTATCATTAGTGAATATGTTGATGTTATTGTGTGAATTGTTACTATATAGTTTGTTTTTATGAACAATTGCCCTGTGCTTCTGAATTGTATTCATGGTGTGCCAAGTTTGAATTTTTGTCAGGACACCATCTATCCTAACAGACATTTTCTGTTTTTCCTCAGTCCCCATATAAATTTCAGGATAGTACCTTAAATTAGTCCATCCCTGCTTCCTTGTGCATCCTTTCCAAGTTGTAATTTATTATCATCCTATTGTTGCTCTTTTAAGGTGCATTTGCACACTCATGACAAGCACCGATTAGCTTTGACATGTCTGTCTGAATGTCTGTCCACGTGTTTCAAATCAGCTTCCACTCAACAGATTTTATGATAGCTGATATTGGAGACCTTTATGAAAATCTGTCAAGAAAACCCACATTTGGGTAAAATCCGACAAATATACCAGGAACTTTACATGTAGACCTAAGCATTTTTACTGTAGTTGGTGACATAAAATTGTCATAAACCTGTATTGCAATAATGCAAAAGTTATGCATTATTGCATTTCCATTGTTTAGAGTTATATGTCAGTAATACTAAGAGACTGGATTGTTACTGCAGAAGTTACCTTATTTACCTAAATGCAAGACTACTCTAATCTAAGATGACTCCCCCCAAAATAAAACACATCTGCCAAAGGAAAATGCATTATCTGAATATTCCCCCCCAAAAAATGAAATGTCTGTTAAGAAAAAAATTTCACTGTTAATTTTAAACACTTAATACACACAGCATATCAGATTCTATCTACCTTGACCAGTCAGTGTCGCTGTCTCCATCTTCATGGTCAGTGCCTTCATCTTCTGCATGTTAACTCTTGAACATTCCCATCTTCTTCACTGCCCTTCCACAGCATATCATCACCAGTCCCATCCATTCCATTGGATGTACAGAACTTCTTAAAACCCTACACAGTAACTTCTGGTGAGATGCGCTGTCATGCTGTTATGATCCACATTGACTGAATAATATATTTATATCTTTTTGCGTTTTAAACTTACATGAACCCATGAAAAGTTTCACAATTTTCTCCAAAGATTGTGTTAGTGGCAATATTAAGTATTTTAAATACATGTGTTCTGGATGTTTGTGTTGTGTCTATGGTGTTGTTAATGTGAGTTCATGGCTCTTTTTATGGGTTTTAATTTGTGGATTGGTCCAGGTTTTATTTTTGAGCCTTGAAGTTAATTCTTAATTTTTCAATAGCCATTTGCTTGTTATGACCCTTGGACTGGATTTGTTCTCAGGTGCATATTTTAATAAGTTACTGTTTGTGTGGTGCATAATGATTGAGAACAGCTTAATCTAAGGGGTACACCAGGTTAGGTGCTTCTTTGCCTGAAAACAAAAACAGAGACAGCTTCTGAAATGTCATGTTTCTTTAAAAAATTAGCTGATGGGCATGTGCCAAAAAAAAAAAAAGATTGTGTCTGTTAATGTCAGTCATGCTCTGTTCTGTCTTTTTGATTTATTGACCTTTGAAGATGGGACCAATAGGTTGTCCTGAAGGGTTGGTAAGGAATTACTACTCTACGTTGCGTAGTATCCCAGAAGAGCACAGATCTCACATGACAGTTTGGCAATGCAGGCCTTGGTTTGGCTCTGTATGGTCTGGTCAGAGTGATCTGGTTTGGCACAGTCTGGTTGAGCACTCTGTATTCAAATTTAGAATGACCTCACATATTTAAGCACCAAATTTCAAGGGAAAAAACGTCATCTTGCATTAGAATAAATACAGTATTTATAACAGGAACCCTCTATAGTGGAGGTAATATGTCCACGTTTGTGCATTCAACTATTATGCGAACATGCCACAATGTTACATTATACATACATTATCTGCCTTCTTTATATGCATTACTGACAGTACCATTAAATAAACTACAAGTAAGTAAATAAATTTAATTATCTTTTAATTTATGTAAGTACTCATACTATAATCCATTTGGTTTGTTGTCAAACACTTTCTTCTCCATTCCAAAATTAATTTGTAACTGGCCTTTAAAAATACAGTTTTTAACAGAATAAATTATTAGAAGTTCACTATACTTTCTGATGCATATAGGACTAATGGCATGTTCCAAAAGGTTTAAATTACATTGTTAGGGACACAAGGGGTGTAAATTCTGCAGGTATAAATTGAGGACAGAAGAAAGCCAGCACAATTTCTGATATGAAATGTAATTCTTAAAATTTAAGCATGCTTTAATAAGTGTGCTGAAAGTTTCCAAACTGCAATACCATATATTATTATTGGTTCATCGAAATCTTTAAAGTTGTGTACAAAAAAAAACTGAATATTTCCTTTACTAGTGATACACGAATGCTCGGTCTATGTTTGTGGCAGGGAGAAAAAACCCATAAAGGGACATGGAAACACTGTTGATGGCTTCATTTAATCAGCTGAAGCTGTGTGTTATTTTCATAATTTATGCAGTAGTGTTAAGTATGTTTGTATTAACATTTTTGTTAAGACTGAAAAGTGCAGCAATATTGAAGAGTTAGTTTAGGAAAGGTTCATCACTGTATAGGTGTATGTGTGATGTGTGAAGGTAGAAGGAATTGTTATAAATGAAATTAAGATACTCAAAATGAAGCCTGATACACAAGGTGTAATGAAATAAATTATGTATTGGAAATTAAAACGAGTAACGTGTTGTTATATATAACTATATTCAGTTATTTGAAAGTCTAAAATGAAAAAGCCATCTATTGTTGTTATTATTATTATCATCATCATCATCATCATCATCATCATCATTGTCGTCGAGTTTCTCACTTCTCAGGTTTGGCTGGGAAATATTCACCAATCCTTGGATGTAGTAATCAACAGGATTAGGCTCAGTGGTCTTATTTGTAGTTTAAAAAGTTTCTTACAATTGAACATGTGCCAAGAATTACAGATTTTTGCAGTTGTATGTATGTATTCGGGTGCAAGTTAAATCTTGTTAGACTTTGTGATAGTGACTTTGGAATTACTCCCATAGATAATATTACTGTCGGGATCACTTGTGCTGCCTTTTGCTTCCACATGGCACATATTTCATTCGCCAGTTCTTGGTACTTGTTTTGTTTGTCGGTTATTGTTTTGGCAAGATTGAGACAGCTATGTCTATCAAAAAGGTGTTCTTTGTTTCCTTAGTCATAAAAGTTATGTCAAGTTGATTAAAAGGTATTGTTTTGTCCGTATGCTGTGATTCCAGTAAAGCTTGAAATTTTCATTCTCCAGTACATTGGCTGGTGTGTACTTATAATATGGACTTATATTGTCAATCAGTCCGGCTGCTTCTGCCAGTTTCTGATGGATAATTTTGGCTAGTCCATCATGTCTCTTTACATTCTCGGTAGGTGCTAGTTGCTCACATGCTGCAGTAATGTGTTGGATTGTCTCCGATTCTTCTCCACATCTTCTGCACAACTCATTGGTGTCTGGCTGCTTCAAAATATATTTCTTGTAGTTTCTTGTTAGTCTTGTTGGTCCTGTATTGCTGTTAAAAAGCCCTCTGTTTTTGTGAACAAATCCACATTTGTCAGCCATTTGTTCAACGCTTCTGTGTCTGCATATTGTTGGCTGAGGTCATATGGATGGCGACCATGCAAGGCTCTTTGAGACCATTGTCTCTTGACTTTGTTGTTATATTCATCTGTGGGTAGTTCATTTACATTTCCATGGACTAAGTCCAGTGGTGTGTGCTTATCATCTGCTTTTACTACTGCAGCATGAAGAGACGATGTGACTTGTTTGTTTAAGAAGTATGTCTGAAGGAGCTTCACCTGTTTATCATGTAGTTGAGTTATTTCAATCAATCCTCTGCCACCCATTTGCCATGGTAGAGTAAGTCTTTCCTTTCAAGCATGGGGATGGTGAAATCTATATCGTGTTTTTTTAATTATTATTATTATTATTATTATTACATTTTTACAGGTTAGTTAATATTATGTACCTGAAACAAGCCATGTTTCTGGGGTATATAGTGTTACAGCAGCTGTTCTGTATGTATAATTTTTGCTGCATGTAATGTCATTTCGCATATTAAATATGTTTTGTACTTTTAACTTAGTACATTCTTAAGTATGTGTGCAGTGGCCAATATGGCCGTTTTTTGTAATTCCTTGATTTCACGCTTTCCTGGTGTGTTGCTGAGGAATTGTCTGATTGTGGGATGGTTCCAGTTGCCCCTGTTATTACTGGTATCACTTTTCTTTTATATGCCACGTGCTGAATTTCTATTGTAAGGTCTGTAAATTTTAAACTCTTCTCACCTTCTTTCTTAATCATCTTCCTGTCTTCTGAAACTGCAACATCTATTATCATACATTCTCCTTATCATCATCACCACCACCACCACAATTATCCTTGTTATCACCTTTATGCAGGGTATTTACAATTATATTCCTGAAACAAACCATGTTTCTAGGGTATATAGTGTTGCAGCTGTTTTGTACTTACAGTTTGTGCTACATGTAACGTCATTTTGCCCGTGAAATATGTTTTGTACTTTTACATTAGTACTTTCTGAAGTATGTGCTCAGTGCCCAATATGGCTGTTTTTTGTATTTCCTTGATTTCGTGCTTACCCAGTGTGTCACTCAGGTATTGTCTGAATGATTTTGAGATGGTTCTAGTTGCCTCTGTTACTACTGGTGTCACTCTTCCTTCCACACTCCACATGTGCTGAATTTATAAGATCTTTATATTTTAGAATATGCTGTGCTTCTTTCTTAATCGCATTTCTGTCTCCTGAAATTGCAACATCTATTAATATACATGTTCATTATTATTATTATTATCATCATCATCATCATCATCATCATCTTATTAATTCATGTTTAACATGGCAAAATCATACAACCACATGTGTTTAACAACACAGGTGAAGGTAGGTACTGTACATGTATTACTTATTGCAGGAATGAACTGTCACCTAAGAATTTTCTGTGTTGCATATATTTAAGATTTTCTGACCTTTGGTCATCTGACCATGTTGCAATCTGACATTCTCTGTCATCGGAATGCTATATTAGAAGGGTGCATTTGAAAGTTCATGGCCTGAGTTGACAGTGAAATACATGCTTAACTTTATTACTGGTCCTTCTTGTTCTCTTCAAAGTAGTCCTCTTCCAAGTTCATGCAATGGGTCCAGGGTTTCTTCTACCACTTCTGGAAGCACCAACCAATCCTGACTTCATGGTATCACGTGTAGGACCATCAGCAGTTGTTCCTGAATTTCAGGTCAGTCCTAAAGACAGTGCCCTCAAATGTGCAATTTTATTCTGGGAAACAAGAAATCACATGGAATGAAATCAGGCATGTGAGGAGGCTGGGGAACCACAGCAGTGCTCTGAGTAGACAAAAATTGGTGCACTGATGAGGCAGTGTGCATTGGCATTTTGTCATGGGTGATGAAATATCCAGTTCTGGTCCTGCCATCATTTCATCATTTTTGGTGTGCTAGTTCACTGTTTGGCCTGGGTCAACAAATTTGTGATTGAACAATGCCCTCATGGTTGAAAAAGATCACAAAAACGCTCTTGATGTTTGACCTGACTTTGTCACTTTGTGTGGAAGTTATAACCCACAAATTGTCATTTCTGATTTAATCCAACAGTCTCTGGCACACAAACTGCTGCTTCTGGTGGTTGGTTTGCAATCAAGGCACAGAATTGAGGTCTGCTAGATGTTCAAGTACAGTAAAACCTGTCTAACTTGACCACCGACGGTTCCTGAAAAAGTGGTCAACATAAGCAAGTGGTCAACTTACACAAATGTGTCCCAAAATAACTTTTATACTCGTATTTTATTT
>Ga0123357_10011846_pt1 | contig 11210 bp, 9 predicted proteins | sample TergutEmb28metaG_FD_89873 | JGI IMG/M metagenome (GOLD analysis project Ga0123357, IMG submission 89873) | Embiratermes neotenicus P4 segment gut microbial communities from Petit-Saut dam, French Guiana - Emb289 P4 | ecosystem: Host-associated > Arthropoda: Insects > Digestive system > Gut ... | reverse complement strand
TAAAACAAATAGTAAATTTAAGATAAAAAATTTAAAAAATTAAAAAAAAATAATAAAAGAAAAAAAAAAGAAAAAAAAAAAAAAAAAAATAAAAATTTTAGGGGGGGGAAAAAAAAAAAAAAAAAAAAAAACAATTGGAGATTATTTGATAAATATAGGCTCAAGTGAGGGAATGAATCCAAGAAAGAAGGTGCTAGGATGTGCAGTGGACTCATGTGACAGAGACAGAGACAAGATCACGTAGACATGGAATAAAACATCTGGTTACATAAAGCGAGAAAGGGCTGGCACCTGTGTGATTCTGCTCCAGGGAGTGTAACAGTTCACACATTTGGCAAACATGACAAAAACTCTAAAACTCATCACATTCAATAAAACAAATTCTTATAACAGGCTAAATAAGATCTCTCTTCCATGTGAATTACATATATTACTGTTCAATGGCACATTTATTATACCATAATTCAATATTATAACATGATCCACAATCCTGTGTAACATCCCTAAAAATTCTTTGAACACACAGTGCTACATGAAATTATTACACACTTTGTTAAAGTAAGAAACAGACTTCAAAACAAGTCAAGATCATGGAAATTACTGGAGGTGTTATCACAGTAGTGTGCTACTGTGTGATACAGTTGTATTAATACAGCAAGATGGCAAAAAATGGAGGGGATGCTGATGAAGGCAATAAGTCACATTGCTTTTTGGGAAATCAAGTATTATTTTGTCACAATGATGCTTTCAAGAGTATTCTGGTACTCAAAGGGCTCATGCAAAAGAAACAATGTAAAGATACACCAAGCATCTCAAAGAAGGTTTAGTCTCAAATTAAAAAAAAAAATGCTTTCACTCTGAGCATATGTAGCAAAAACATCAAGATGAGGATATTACAGCATCCATCTCAGTGAATGCTGCACTCAGATCCGCATATTTCATTACATGATTAACATGATCATCATAATGGCAGAAAAGGGAGCTCAATTTATATGCCTTGATAACATTTGCAGACAATACACTTCACAGCACATAGTTTTCTTAAAAAGGTTCAATGCCATCTGGATGGACTGTAAACAAGCAGAACATCTGATTCTGGACTAATAAAAATGCACGTCAGTTTCATGACACAATTTTAGGACATTACTGGAGTGACAAACTTAGCCAAGAATAAAAAAATAAAAAATCTAACAGAATGATCTTCATCATGAAATCACACTAACACGATGCTATTTCACATGAGACAAACTATTACCTTATTTAACATTCCAAGAATTAAACCATACCAAAAAAAAGTAACATTTTTCAACTTCTCGCTGACACAAACCTTTTCTCCCTAACACAACACATCCTATACCTAAAAGAGCATTTCATATTTGTAACCTTTAGTGAGGAACTAGCATCATAAATATCTTAAAACACTACAGTGATTGGCACAACCTACTAGTTAAATGAGAAATCCATTATTGTTACAATTTTATTGTAATCCATATCTTCTGATATTTAAATCCCACAAATAGCAACACTTTACCTTGATTTTAAGAATTTATGTAACATGCCTGATGATGACTAGTACCAATTGAAACATGTTGCAATAACAATAAATTAAGAAGTGTCATTACATGTATCTGTGTGTATTTATATAATTGAATGAACACAATTGGATGGATACCATTAAAAAGCATCTACTATGTGTACACTTTTCTTTATAAAATAAAGACCACCCATGACATGTATCAACATAGCCCAGGTTCCAAAGTATATTACAAGGTGCATTTACATTCAAAGTTAATACAAATAAAAATACTATGCCAAGCCATACCTCACCACCACCACTGTATATTTATCTTGTTAACATGAATAGTGCTGATGCCACTTAGGTGAAATTGAAACCAGAACACCATCCATCATTACTGAAGCAGCGATCTCAGTGGCAGTTAGTCATCTCTGAGTTGTATTGATGTCTATCCTACAACAAAACAGAACCAAGCGTGTGGTCAGGTAAAGCAAAAGAAAAGTAGATGCATTACAAATAACTTTGTTGAACTTTCAAAATATGTCAGATTATGGTAGCCATACAGAGAAATACAGGTGTATATGAAGTTGCTACTGTATTTTAGGATGCATAAATCAAATCATGAATGTTAATACAGAAGGATTAGAGTTTGAAACTGCCATTAGTCTTGAGAGAGGCACTACACACCAACAAATATATTTCAATGTTGAACAACAAATTCTGGGAAACAAATGTTGATGTCCTGTCCTTCAAACACTCCAATCTGTATGAGGCTAGCAATACCTTTAAATAATTACTGAATTCAGTGATCGATTGTTTCTATTGACAGCAGTACAGGGTTTTATGTCATTTCTTTCCGGTATTAACAAAAATACACATTTTCAGGTTTTCATAGCAGCTGTGAATGGTGACTGTGGTCTGATCTATTGGTGAGCTACACTCAGCATAATAGCACTTGCATGGATAGCCAATGAGACAGACTGTGCTGTAGGCAATGGTGCTGAGGTTAACAGATCTGTAGACTAAGGAGGGTAATGGCATTATGTTCTTGGAGAACACCTGCTGCAGTCTTCCTCTCCAGGAATGGATTTAGGGCTTCCATGTTCTGCTTAGGAAGAATCCATCCTCTCAGTTCAGGTGATGGGGTGCGGTTCTGTCTGTATTGCATCCCTTACAAGCCAGACCATGTACCCAGATTTTCTGAAGACAAAATATTAGGGTTGCTGAGCATGATCTAACACTGCATTCCATCACGCCCAACTTCTCTATGCATTACATTTTGTCTGACATTTATAAAATTATGACAAAAGAAGATAAAGAATGACCTTCCAATCTGAAGATCCCATACATTGACTGTAGGAAATGAACAGAGTTCTAAAGCCTATTTCCCTACTGCACAGACTTCCGGTGCAACAAAATTTGTGTAAACACCTCAGGTGGGTAATTTACATTTATAATTCAACAATGCAGTACAACTGAGCTGCTCACAGGTTACGGTACTGGACTGGAGTAATGACTGCAAAATTACTGGATCTTCAAGACAGAACCCTTATCTTGCTTGCAACTCCACATATATTATAGATTATTATTATTTACAAATTCGTAATCATTAGTGATGAGCAGTAGTATTTTCTTTTGGGAATAACTTGTCTGGTTGCAGATTTTTGTTAAATACAGCAAATGTGAGGTCATGCATGTCAAACACAACCTCAAATACTGGCTTCAACGCCACAAGGTTTGTAACTGACGACCTAAAAACAGCATTTCATACAGAACTGATATGTAATGGAATTACAAAATGGTAACAAAAACTTATGACTTCAAACAATATGCTATGTACGTTTCAGCTTTGAAGCAGTTAAAAACTGTATCTCCTATATATATATATATATATATATATATATATATATATATACACATACACACACACACCCATCCCTTGCTTTACACCTTTATGCTCTAATGCCTGTTGCTAGTTTACATCACTTCTTAATTTGCACCTTGTATTTTCAGCTTAATGCCTTTTCGGTTGGCTGCATTCTATTATACTAATTATATTATACTACTGATTGAAATAATTTTTACTTAGGCCAAGATTTACACCTGCTGTCTCAGTAACACAAGCAGGGTGTAATACAAGGGCTAGGTGTACAATAAACCAAAAGTGAGAAATTAAGCTCTGTAACACTTCCCCTCTCCAGATGTTTGACAAGACACAATGTTAAGTTACCATAATGTTGCAAGCACTTGTGCATTCGCAATAGCAGCAACCTAACAGAATCTGGGAGAGAAACATATATATTTGCATCCTAATACATTACTAAATATGTAACACATTATTCACATTCATAATGATCATTTTGTTCGTTTAATCCGGAACAGCTTACATTTCATAATAACTGTCATTGTCACTGTGACTTCCCTCAAGCTGTGTTACCACCTTGTAAACTAAGAATTATTAGCTCAAATATTTCACTTTCAGTTTTTTCTGAGTAATCCTCTCTTGTAGATTTCCTCCATGACTTACCAAGGAGGGCCAGACACTTTGCATCACAATTCTTTGTTTCTGTTGCATAAAATGTACTGTTACAAGAGAAAAGCAATAAAAATAAACCACTTCACTTCCACTAGCTTCAATAAAATAATAGGAAAACTATGAAGGAACAGGGAGCGTGGAATTTGCAATAAAAAAGATAAGAATATAATTTGCAGATACCATGACTTAAAGTTACAATCGTCAGTAAAATAAAAAAACATAATACTTATATTTAACACTAAACCCACTTGCAACTTTCACATCCAACATAAAACTGCAAATGTAACTCAAGGTAGAAATAGAATTATCTGAAATTATCACAAATATTTACTAACACCTATGGCAAGGATTTGCACTATCCATAATTAAGGGAGACAATGATTTCCTTCATAAAACAACTCTGTATACCATTAGACATGTGCCAATATCTTGAAACCCTGCTACTTTTGCAACAGAGAATTAGGACTGTTTATGTTAACAAATGTAACACACACACACACACACACACACGCGCGCGCAGTTTATGGTGTGGAAATCACACTGAAAGGAATGGCAATCACAGTTGCCAACAATGACAGTGACACTAACATACATGATGGCAGAGGGTAAGTAATCACAATGTCCAAAAAGATTATAGTGTGTCACTTGACACATGTGCAGCAAGATGCAGGGTAATGCAATTCATAAAAGTAAAGTGTAACTGCTTGGCCAAATTTTTATGGTTTATCAAAGCTAAGTGTGTCAATAAAATGAGTAAGAGGATCCTAAAGTTTGTAGCTAAAATTATACACCTACACATATTACTCGTGAGTATCTGTCAGTAAATGGAAAACACAGAGTTCAACCTAGCTGCATGAAAATTTCTGTTAAAGTTTTCTGTCAAAAAATGAAACTCTAAGCCCAGAATTTCTACAACTAAAATGAAAACTTAAAAGTCTAACCTCTATATTTGTTAAAAAAATAACAATAACAACAAAATATCCAAGCCTATCCTAGCTGCTATGAACATTTATCTTCAAGTTCAATACCTGTCAACAAAATGAAACCTGACATACTAAACCTTTCCATCAATACACTCAAAACTCAATTCCTAACCTCTGTTGTTATAAATCACCAAAATGAAAACTTGAGGCCTAACTTCATTGTTATTAATATATATTTTTTAAGGTCACTCCAGTCAACAAAATACCAGAAAGCTTGAACTTTCTGTTACTAAACTCAAAACCCAAAGCCTAACCTGCATGGACTACTGTGCATTTTTCTTTTTTCATGCATCTTTCATGTCAATAAAACGAAACCTAAAAACGTAAAGTTAATGTCACTGAAGTGGCAACTCTAACCTCCATGGATTTCACTAACTGAAAAAGGAGCCTATCCTTCCCAGTTTAAAATTTCTTTTTCATGTTCCCTTACATGCCAATAAAATGAAACTCCATTGCCTAAACTTTCATCACTAAGCAAAAAACACAAAGCCTGACATCAGTGTATTACACATCTCTTTTTTTAATGTCTGAAATTCTGTCATGTAGCATGGATACGGTAATTGGACTCTCTGTGATGGTTTCTGTTGGCAGTCCTAAGATAACATGGCTAAATTCACAAAAAGTACTCAAAGCAGCAACACACATACCACCATTTTCATTAACATCTTCTACAGTCAAAAACACTATTTCATGGTGTAAATGAATGACTGTTTTTAAGAAACTACATGTGTGTACAAATAATGGGTGCCCCTCATATTTTGGTCTAGAGCAAACATCTATTATTCAGGACACTAACACAAAATTTGCTGGGAGAGTATTAAAACTGTCAAAAACAGGTCACCCACACACCACCACAATGCCCAAGTAACTCCAAAACTCATTTTAAATTTAAAAAAATACATCATGGGCATGTGCCAAAGCTAAATAAATATGTTTAGAATGAAACAAATTAACTTGAAACAGGAAATACACAGGAATTACACGACCCAAAGTCACGTATTCACGTGCTATGCTATACATGTAGCACTGCCAGTTCTTTCCACACAGCAAGGAATTGTCACTATTGCTGCAATCATACATACTGCTTTTGTCTGAAACTAAGCCTGAGTAGTAACTACCACATTCAAATGTGTTTACTCCCATGATACTCCGCAATGCATACCAGAGTAGCACATAATACATGCAAACATCTCCAATGTTTTAAATTCAACACTGGAGAGAACAGATATAAGCAAGAATCAGTACAATGTATTTCCTGAATGAAACAATCCATGAAGCAGTGAATTTGTCTCTGAAGCAGTAATTATGAAAACAGTAAGTCACACTTTGCAAACAAGGGTCATCAATAGACAACTTAATGTGTAAGCAGTTGGAAGATCGTTCATTACAACACAATTTGTACACACGCTTTAATGACACGGCTATACAGTCTTCTGACGTTATCTCGAACACCAATTACTAACCAATTATACTGTACTACTCCTAACCTAATTTGCCCTTAACCCGTCATATTACTTATAAATGTAAGAAATCTGAGGCGATATAGAAAATATGTAATTCCAACCACCAGAGTCATTATATTCATGAGAGCAGTGAAAAGGCATACATATGACTCGTAGTGAATACTGCAATTTCATTTATGACGGAACAAATGACAAACTATACTACAAATTAAAAGCCACACTTTTCAAAATTGTATTCGTTTACCCATGCCAGTCCAGATGTAACTTCTTCTGCCATATAAATATGATATCACGAATACACAACACGAACAAGCATTAGCCAAGAAAAATAATAGGCCTTGTCCATACCGAGAACCTACACACACGTCATAAGTTAGTAAGTATGTGATAAGTTCAAATTTGCATGGTTGCTACCAATTATTGCTGGCAATAATACATGAGTAATGTAGCACATTGCAACACATATAGTCTCCTTTCTTTAAATTTACCTAATGTCTCAACACCCTGACGTTCCCCTACAATTCAACACAACATTAAGCGCCATGTTGGATTCACAACAACGCGCTACGGGGTCCACAGAAGGAGGAAAATGGAAACCCGCGTAATATGAAAAGGGGCTGCTGAAGTATAAACACAGAAAATGTTTTAATCATAATCATAATCATTAATAATGATAACCCATGATGCGTTCTGAATATTAAAATTGCCCTTATATACTTTCAGTAGTACGTTTCGTGAAGAAATGAATCAATTGCTACACGACAATATGAGAAAGTAATTGCTTCTTCTGGGATCAATAAACAGTTGACGTTGTACAAGCGTGACGTGTAAATTTACTTCTATACAAAGACACGAGTGAATTCGTGACTTTCAATTGTACCTTGCTATTAACATTTCCTATATTAAGTATTATGTCCAATTGCAGTACCTACAGAAGTCAAACATCAACCCATAGCAACGTACTAATGACAAAATCTGGCAACTAGTATCGTTGCAAAACAGGCACCAACAATCAAGATATTGCATGTCGTAAAGTAACTTGATTTGAAATGTAAAGTTGTGTATACCATGAGAAGTAACAGTTTACTTTTGTTCGGTCTATTTATATTTTAACGTGCACTATTTAAAAGTACGATGCGACTGGCTGATCCCTCTTCTAGAGAAGTCCTACCGACTGTGGTGCGTCGTTGTGTGTGATCTAGAAACCTCGTGAATCAGAAGGCCCTGGCCCACTGGGGGCTGTCACGCAAAAAACAAACAAAATTTAAAGTATGACGGTCACTATGGTAAAACGAGAAAAAGATTTTGAACATAGTGAGGTAATTCATGCCGGCCACATCTCATCACACGAATCACCTTACTGTAGTCAACTTTTTTTTTTTTTACTTTACCACATCGACTCACATACTTTAAATAGTGGATTTTAAAATCCATACAGACGGCGATATTCTTACTCACAAACACGCGCGCTCACACACACACACACACACACACACAAACACATACACACACACGCGCACACACACACATACACACACTCAAGATGGTCTACCGATGACATACAAATATAGAAACACGTTACCAAAATGACTCACAGTGTGTGTTAAAGCTTCAAAAAAGAAAAATTACTTTCATGTGGAAACATTTTGAGTAGGACTGTCAGTTTCCAGACTTCGTGAATGGAATTCTGATTTCTCGCCTCGATTCCAAAGTCCACGTACAAAATCATATTTACCAGGCATCTTATATGGCCAAATTGCATGAAACAGAGAAAGATGCAAAATGATTGAGACTTCTTACGCAAGTGCTGGACTGGGGTTTAATTTCTCTCCTGTATTCTTCGGTACTCATTCATACTTCACTCTTCAGTCAGTCAACGTCATTTTCAGCTTGTACTACAGTGTCAACACTGGGGTCGACTCAGTCTAAAACAGATCTGAGTACCAGGAATATTTCCTGGGGGTAGAGGCGGCCGGTGTGTATGGCTGATAACCTTGCCACTTTCATGTGCCGATTGTCTAAAAATACTGTGACTCTCAAACTCCTGGAGCCTTAAGGGCCTGTAGACGCTTGCATAGGGAAAGCTTTACCTTTACCTTTATTGCTGTGTCTACATATACAGAACTAAACGCGTGGTATAGTGGTTAGCATCCTTCAATCGCAACACTATTGTATCTCAATCCAGAAAGAATGGCTACGGTAAACAACTTCCGCAGTTTTCTTTCGTTTCATCAAATGTACATTATGATCGAACGTAAAATTGTAAGGACAGTTTTCTCAAAACACATTCCAATTAACCCCACCATTTTTCACTGAACTTTAGCCTACTTTAATCTTACAAAGGTTGTAATATTTTTAAATAGGCTAGTATAAGCCACACGTGAACCTGTTAAAATTACCAATTACCGGCAAATTCGTAAAAAAAAAAAAAAAACAGGGTTGAAGATGGTAAAATTTATCTAGATTCCATGGCAGCTGCAAGATACCCCTTTTTTAGAAGAATGGAGAAGTATGCAGAAAGAATACGTTTACACGCTTATGTTTAAAGTTTCCCAGTGACGTACATTAAAACTACAGGTCATTTATTAACAACGAATAAGATGAGGAGATAATTACATGCTGTAACTCAGGTTAGACGCCAGAGCTAAATTATAAGGAGTTTGCACCATTCGCAGATTAAACCTAAAATCTGCTGATGTTACAAAGCTAGAAAGCATTTATACTTGGCAGACGAGTGTTTTAACTTAAGAATATAAGGTTCGATGTTGTGAAAAACTTCTGAAACGCGTACCAATGGAGTAAAAACAATTTTGACATGCCAAATAACTAAAATTTATTTTAAGAAATTAATGTTGTATTCCCACTATAGAATTAACAAAAAAAATTAACTTGTTCGAGGTGATAAGTTTATGAAATCTTTAAAATAAGAGGAAGTTGTCCGTTTCGACTGGCGAGGTTACCACACACACCTGTGGAACAGATCGCGTAGGTATGGCAGTACGCTATATAAAGTCAGTCTCATATAATTTATTTGGTCCTGCCAAATTTCAGGACAACCTCGTGTCATATTTATTGTCAATTAAATTTAGGACAACATTACGGGGTTGTCGGAAATGATGTCGCGTATTTGTTTAGATGGCACAAGAATTTCTGAAGAACCTGATGCTCTCATCTTCCTAATCTTAATATGGAGGTAGCAAATTTCTCCTTACTTTTCCAACCCGAATATAACCACAGCAGGTTTTGTCGAAATGTCAACCTATAACTACCACACTACAAGGTGTCACACTCTAGAAGACCATAAAATCACCGATCTTAAAGAGTTTAGTTTAGGGGCTCATCGTATCCAGGCAGCAAGTGCAGCAACGCTATCATGACGTGTTCTTGACGTGATATTCAACTTGTGGGGCACAGCGACGGATGCAACAGGATCTTTCCTCCGCTCTCATATCATCGTTGGGTGTTTCATTCATTTTTGCCATTCTGCAAATGATTACTTGTTTGTTGCGTTTCTGAAGACGCCTTCAACCAACACAGGATACACAGCGTCGAGTGAGGTAGCAAGAAAACGATGAATGGACATAAATACGGAGTTGGAAAGTGGCTTTGAAATTCACATGGATAAAATGAGGAAAATTACAGATACATTTCCAAGCTTCGCAGTAACCACTTCGAAATTGACAAGAGAGTTGCCGCTACCCCAGTCTGCGTGGCTTCTTTTGGATAGACAAGGAGGTGGGGGTGGCAATATTCTGGGACGTAAGGCCAAGTGTAGTTACTGGTGTTTCGGACTTCTTGGACTATCCTCAACATGGTGATGGCTACCTCCTCCAAAACGTCCGTAACTATAGCCTAAGGCAGTACAATAGAAGTCATTCATATGTACACAGTCTTCATCAAGAATATGTCTAGGACCTCAGATCTATCGCAGAAAAGAAGTTAGCGTGACAGATGTTTATAGTACGTGAGCTACAAACCGGAAGGTTGCGGGTTCGATTCCCGAGGTTGTCAGTGGAATTTTCAATTCACATAATCCTTTCGGCCACAGTATGACCTGGGGTCGATACAGCCTCTAACAAAAGTGAGCACCAGGAATATTTCTTGGGAAAAGCTGGGTGGGTGAGTACCTTAAAGGCGGCCGGGCTGACAACCTTACCATCTTCATACGCCGATTGTCCTGAAATCTGGAAGCCTCGACCTCCTGGAACCTTCAGGGCCTACCCAAACCTGTTCAGAAACTGCTTTACCTTTACCTTCACCTTTACCTTTACATGCCATTGTTCATGTAGAAGTCTCCTGGCTTACGGCGCCGTGTATTCTGAAAGGTTAATACCGGTCTTTCGAAGAAACGTAGGTATATCTGGTATGCATTCTTTTTGTACGGATTTGTCTACAAATACCTAGTCATTATATACTGCTGTCGATTAGTCTGAAAGAATATTTTTACTGTTTTCTCTGACGTCTCTGTGGATTTACGCAAGCGGTAGCATCTTTAGTACATAACAGAATTCCAGCAATTACAGCAATTCTTAAGCCTTTTTTTTTTTAATTTGTCTCTATGACTTAAGAATGCTTTGCAGGTTATTTTTCAGTATTCTGTTAAATGATTTGTTCTGCTTTCTTTCATTCTTCATTCGTTTCTTCCTTCTCTATTTTTTTTTTTTTTTTTTTTTTTTTTTCTCTCCTTTTTTATTTTCTTTATTTTTTTTTTT
>Ga0123357_10011845_pt1 | contig 11210 bp, 6 predicted proteins | sample TergutEmb28metaG_FD_89873 | JGI IMG/M metagenome (GOLD analysis project Ga0123357, IMG submission 89873) | Embiratermes neotenicus P4 segment gut microbial communities from Petit-Saut dam, French Guiana - Emb289 P4 | ecosystem: Host-associated > Arthropoda: Insects > Digestive system > Gut ... | reverse complement strand
GGGGGAGAGAGACTTGATGACAGCTCGCGTCTCGATGTTGTTGAAATCGCGCGCGTCCCTGACATGCTTCTGAGCTTGTTTCCATCGTGGTCGGTCTAAGGACTTATCAGCACCCCGGTACTGTGTTCTGCAGTCAAGGAATCTAGTGACGAGGCGGTTGGGAGGGTTCGAGGAATGTGACGCTGTCTCGTTGGATGAGTAGTTCCCGACGTTTCGAAGGGTTGCAGTGGCTTGTTTCGGGTCAGGTATTGTTTTTGGTCTCTCTTTTCCTGAAGAAGGCACTTCGAACTCACGAAACATGAACCACTCACCCAACAACACAGCGTCAAATCCCGATAGACTCGCATCCTTGGCAACGCCGATATGAGACCCCCAAATTTCGCAAAGACAGTTTTCATTCGAGAACTTGTCGCCGTTAGATGTCATTGTATCTGGAGTAAACTGAAAGGACGTTGATATGTAGTTGTCATTAAACAGGTACTCCGGTGGTGGGGGGTGGGGGACTAAAAAAAGAGGATGTTGAAGGCTGTTTTTAGCTCACGGATCTGCGGGTTCGCAGTGCGTGAGGTATATAGAATAGTCCTGTTACAGTGACGCCACATTTCTTGTGTGTCGCGACTGCTTAACGTCGTCTTTGCTAATGTGTATTAGACCTTGCAGCGGAATGACCATGGATTCATATTTTTTGTCCAGTTTTGAAATTGTAACTGTTCTCTCAAGGATAGTGTGTCTGTAAGCTGGCGTGTGGTATGTTGGTGTATGTATTGGGCGCCAGATTCTTACTGAAGGTTGGCACTCGTTTCTGGTAAATTTCGTATGAAATTTTGTGTGTAGACGATTTGGGACTGGGTGAGCCCTTTTTTTTTTTGCCCCCCACCCCCACCCCCGCCCCGCCCAAATGCCACGGATTTCCGCTTATAGTAACAGCTGATGGAGCGTCTGTGTTGTTTATGGTATTTACGTTATCTCCCAGTAAATTAACAGTAGCTGCTTAGACAGGAAGCTGTGCTTTCTACTGAGTTTGTGTCATGCGTCGTTTTCCTACACCTTCGTAATGTATCGTTGAAGCAAAGCTGGCAAGCAGTGGTGATAATGTATTTCCTTGTTTGAGACTCTTCTTAAATGGGAAGCGTATTACATGAATGTATATGGACCTCAGTATAGGTTTCATGTTCAGCGCATTGTAATTAGCCTGTCTATTTCGTGGGGGTGTACCAGACCTGTGGTCATGATATACTGAATTTCTCTCCTAACTTGAATCGTACTCGTATGTTTCTTGACTTTAAACACCTGATATCCAGCCTCATTTTATTTCCATTTTTTTCGTGTTGGACGAATGAAGAATGTCTGATCAGTAGTTGAATTATTGTGCGGGAGTTCATGCCGATTGCCCTTAATCGTCTCGCACGAAACAATAAGAATGTGCCGCAACGGTTAGGTGTATAGTAGAGTTGGTATACAGCACATATATAATTAACATATGATAAAGTGGAGTGTGACCTCTGCCTGTGACAATCTCATGTTTGTGATGAATTAGCGTATTTGTATTTACGTTTGTTAATAGGATGGCTAAACGTAACTTTATGTCGGTTAGTTAAAATCGCCAGAATAATGGAAGATTAAGAACATCGTCAGATTATTAGAAGATTAAAAATTAAAAATTTAAAAATAGAGTAGTATGTTGGCAGTGTGGATTCTGAATCTCTGGCCATAGTCGCCGATTTTGTGTAGACGGATGTGGAAGCTCTGTTTGTTCAGTCCATGTTTTCAGCATAATGGCCGAGTTATAATTTGCTTGCTATATTGTGTAACCATTTTCATACCATGTATTGTGAATTTAAAAACATGACGCACCGTTTGCAGTATGGAAGGTATTCCTGCATTCAGTTTGCGCAGATGGAAACGTGTTTACTGTTTACACAACACTTGCAGAGTAGCGGACAGACAGTGCCAAGAAATTAAGAACGTCAGATAAGTGTCTTCCGAACATTTAAAGACAAATAACCAAACTTCTTTAAAGAAATTCGCACCGAATTTTTTACAGATCTGACTAAATCTGATTTGTTGCTGCCGAAAAAGGGAGCGGACAGTTTCTGTAAATTGTGGTAGTGTGAATGGACGTGACCCCTGTCATTGGCTAACCTCCTGAGCTTTGGGTTCCAGGTTCTTACCTTGCCAGAAGGGTGGTTCTGCTTAGAAAAGGCATGCAATTTTGAAGTGAATGGTTTCAACTCCCCTGTGTGTGAAATGTGGGGGGCATTTAGGTTGTCAGACTGAGTTTAGTGTGGGAATGTTGGTGTGTTTTGTATGACTTCAGTCACTGCGGTGTCCATTTTCGAACTGTGGTGACGTCAACGAGGCTTCACGTTTCAATCCGTCTCCTTTTACTTGTCTTTTCAGGCGCTGGTCACTTCCTGTCCGAATGGACTGTGGCGTCGGACCCAAATTTGCCACACACATGGCATTTGTGTTCCACCATTACTCACTTTACAGACCTGGAATCGAACTAGGCCAGTCGAGGGTTTTCGGCTATACCGTCTCGGCACGACTTGATCACTGAAATCATGCGTTTCTGTATTAGAACTGATTCCACGTATTTCGGTTCTTAATTATTATGTTTTTCCCCTGACGCAGCAGTCCTTAGTGAACCAGGTCCTCCTCATTACCGAGGCCTCATGATCGCACTCTTCCTGCGAGTGAACGGCCTGTCGCAAAGACCTCTACCCGACAGCACACAACAGCCAAAAAAGAAACATATATCCATGCCCCTGATGGGATTCGGCTGGGCGTGGATTGCATTATGCATGCCCGCACTGAGGCAGGGAAGTACGTCAGAACAGTTCGCATTTATGTCCACAAGAGTATACCGAACATTCCTGCGACTGTCTTCTTTTAGATTCTTATACGTAATCACATTCCCACCTCCGTCTATGCTGTGTAGCCTGTACATTCGAACCCATGTCGTTAAATAGCCTGGGAAGCCGTTGGCATTTGTGCTTATGCGCGTTTCTGCGGAAGTTGTCATATCTGGCCACGTTCTTTGCTTTTGCAGCACAGCGGAACATTTGCACCGTTTGGTGGCGTCGCTAGGCTAGTTTTATTTATTTAATCGCAGATTCAGCGTGATACAGAAGCAGAGTTACGCCGTTCGTGTATTTAGCTGCACACACAGGCTTAACTTGGAGGATGCAAGGGGAGCGGAAATGCCCCTACAATCTTTTCTGCCCAAGAGTAATTTAATTTGGCTATTTTCTGATCGATTATTTGGGCGGTGTACAGATAAAAAAGAAACGGAAAACCTGCGTTTTACGACGCGTAGAATAGAGGCATCCTGATACCCATGGTCGATTTTGCCCTCTCGCCAATCCAGTGTCGTTAGCCGCCGATCCCAGTGGCCGTGCGGTCTAACGCGTGGGTGTGTGGCCTCTCTCGCTAGTTGGGATTGGGGGTTCGAATCCACCGGCGGAATGGTTGGATGTCTGTCTTGAGTGTTGTCACATAGTCTCTGTAACGGGCTGATCACTCGTCCAGAGGCGTCCTGCCGAGTGTGGTGTGTCTGAGTGTGATCGTGAAGCCTGGACATTGAGGAGGCTCTGTCGCGCCATAAAAAATTATGTTATTAGCCAAGTTTTGCCTGTGGCTGCCCGTTTTGTTTCTGGACAGAACGTATTTTGTTGGTTTGAAATGCTTCATGATTTAGGGTTTCGATCCTATGTGTGTTGACTATTGTGTTTGGAAGTCCTTGAAGTTGGCTGGGAGCCTTTAGAATTAATTGTAGTATTGAGCTTAATAATTTCGACTGTGTATGTTGTTCGCGGGTAGTGCCTGTTGAATAGAGACGTACACATAGATGAAGTTAATTTGTTATGCCTGTCCGTTACCCGTGTAAATCTTCTTACACTTGGTTCAAATCGAAAACGGGTTCCGTAACTTAACAAGAAGGTCCAGGTATCTTCCAGAAGTTATCCTTCCAAACAGGTACTGTTAAATTCTTATAAGGAATTGAATGGCATGTGAATACGTTATAAACATTTTTTTTTTTGTTCTGGCAGTACCGTCCAAGGACATATGGCCAAGGTTCTTGCAAATCGTCGTGAAGGTGCAGATCAAGATTTTATTATTTGCTTCATGCTTTTGATGCTCTCTGTTTTCCATTGATCGACATTTGGCATTTTTCTGCATGACACGTTGGTTTTTCGTTCATTGAGTTTCTAATTTGTATTCTCACATGTAGGCTCTTTAAGTGGAAATAATAGTTTGAAGGAAACACATATCCCATCCCATTCCCATACGTCATTGGCGTGGCATTTCTTTATTACAGATGGACTGTTAACTTCCCGAATTTAACGCGCTGTAGATGCCAATGGGAAGCGATGAATTTTGTCTCCTTATGTTTCGTTAAATTGTTTCAGACCGATTGCTGTATATTATGTTAGATTACCTAATTTATTAAATACAGTCTTAAGTGTAGCTTCATATAATCAGCATATTGTACTTGGTGTTAATATTGGTCCTTTGCCCATAGAAGTTGAATTTTTACGGTTGGTTTTATTGTTTCAGGTTCCCAGTATTACGTTTGTTTGAAAGTTTTTAAGTCGTTATAGAGATTTTGCGTTCTGAGTGACAGACCGACCGCGCAAGTTAAGAAAAATAAAGAGAAAAATATATTAGATTTTTTTTATCAGTTTCTATGTGGCGATAAACGTGCATATGAAATAGCGAGTGTGTGGTCTGGGCTGACGTGAGTGAGGCGGTCCCAGAATTCTGAATAAGTTCATGCTCAGGTAAGCCAGTGGCCAAGAAGATATGATTTGAGAGAAGGCGCTTTTCTTAGATAACTTGCTAAGACTTTAAAATTACCGAAGGTGACGGGATTGGACAGCAACCAAACCCGGGTCAAAAATTTTGTCTTCCCTCCTTGATGAACATTTCACACCGTACTTGGGCTCACGAACGGATGTGGTGACGGGAGGTGGGCCAAATGCTCTTAGAGTAATGATCCCTCTTGAAGTATCGTGAGCGTACTTCTGTTTCCGTAGGTACGTACAGATTCTATACATTTATAATAAGTAAGCGACTGTTTCGACTGATAAACAATACTGTAACGCTGAAACAAGTTTTAACGTCCAGCAAGAATGCGTTTAATAATAAAAGTTTGTAGTTATTTAAATAAACCTGGCAGTAAGTAATTAGTATAATTAGCCAGCGTATTGCACCTTATTTTATTATACAACGTTAAAATATTATAAAACTCATATAGAATTATAAAATTATAAAATTATTGACTCCATTAATTTTATAATTTTATAATTCTATATGAGTTTTATAATATTTTAACGTTGTATAATAAAATAAGGTGCAATACGCTGGCTAATTATACTAATTAATTACTATTGCACGGTATAACAATGAAAACTGGCAGTAAGTAGTTTATATCTTAAGGTCAGAAAAAAATCAGCTTCATCTGTTCGACATACATCGAGGAACAGTTCTTGCGCCAGAGTCAAGGATGAAATAGAGGGACTAGTGGCACGTATGGAGGGGGGCATGGGAGCTGCGTACTGGATAAATGGAAGGAAACGTGTAAGGAGATAACCACTTGGAAGACCTGGGTGTAGATGGGATGATAATGTTGCAAGGTACGCAGTGTGCTTATAAGCGTACCATTGAGGCGCTTTGGCGTAACCATTGTTGCCGTGGGAAAACAATAAGTATTATATATATTCTGAGTGTGTGTCTGTAGCGTTAGGTATACAGCATGCAAAACCCTTGCGCCGTATTTTCATCTGTGGCCTGTCCGGTTGTACCATATTTTTCCACATTATTTCATAAGCAGCATTATTAATGGAACAAAATTCCTGGGGGGGACTTGTGCCGTGATTTTCTCTGCAATTTTTTTTTTGCCTGAAACATGTATTGTTTTAAGAAGAATTCGGCAAGGTAAAGGTAAAGTGATCCCGTTACAGGCCCGGTGTGGCCTAGAGGGTGGGTAGAGGTATAGCTCTACTTCTCCATGACCGCGGCACTAGAAGGGGGGAGAGTGGTCAGCAGCGCGCCCCGGTACCCATTTTACAGGAGGCTGGGTGGGCCTCAGGGCCGGTCTGGACGGGCGGAAAATCTCGTCCTCACCGGGATTCGATCCCGGACCGTCCAGACCTTAGTCGCTATACCGACTGAGCTACCCGGCCCACGTGAATTCAGCAAGGTACTATTATAAATTTACCTTGGTATTTATACAAATTGTCCCTTACTGTTGTCAGACTTGAAGGAAACTGAATTTTGTCGACAAGTTTTCGAAAGACACGTTATCGGATTTCATGAAAATTCTTCCAGTGGGGGGGCCGAATTGTTCCATGCGGGCGGACAGACAGGATGAAGCTAATAGTCGCATTTCGAAATTTTGCGAAAACCGTCTAAAATGGCCTGTGAAGTTTGGGGTAAGAGGGTGTGGACTGGATTCACCTGGCTCTGGACAGGGGCAGATGGCGGGCCGGTCGGTAATAAAGGTTCCGGTTCTATCTATGCGGGGAATTTCTTTACTAGCTGTGGAACTGTTAGCTTCTGAAGAGGAATCCCGCTCCATTGAATCAGTTTAGGGACACGGACTGTGCTTCTCAGCGAGGCATCTCACGCGTAATGTAGAAAGGACCAAAGACAGGCAGCAAGTTTACGTCACGTTGTTCTCTTTCTATGCATGGCGCATGGAGTGGCCTGTGTTATAGCAGTCCAAAGGCTGGGAACGTAGCGAACGCAACGTAGTATGCAACCGATCTGCGCAACGTTCGTCCGCGTGTCTAAGTGTGGCGACGTTAAGGTTAAGTGGTACATATGTACTTCAAAGACAGGTTGGGAGGGCGTGGACTGGATTGATGTGGCCCGGGATTGGGACACCTGACGGGCCCGTGGGAACACGACAATGAATCTTCGAAGACTAGACTAGCAACAGTTACCTTATCGAGGACTTTTCCACAGTGTTAGTTACTGGATGTGTGTACGTACGTTCATTTCAGCTTCCGGGTTAAACACGCAGTAATAATGACGTAGTCTGTCGACAAAACGTTTACTAGTGTGTTGACGGGCTAAGTCATTATTGCTTTCTACAAGCTGGACGGGGATGTCACAACTAAAGATTACCAGGATAAAATTCCGAGTTCTCTTGTGCTTTGGTGTCTACAATGGGAAATCGTCAGATGTTGCCCCCCCCCCCCGCGTGTTTTAAGAAAAGGTTTTTAAGTGTGTCGGTTTGAAACGATAATTATTCAGTAACCCCGCCGATTGTGGGCAGTTCACGCATTGCATTCTGTTCTGAATGTATTTTACTGGGGGGAAGATTGACTTTTGCGGACATTTTAGTTCCGATCAGTTGCTGAAGTGCGCTCGCTCGCTCGCTCGCTGAGAGATACAAACCTGTTTAACGAAAGCCTGTTTCTCTGATATTGCTCTGATAACTGTCATGTTGTACATTGAGCCGGGGGTGAATACATCTCCGCGTAGCAGTTCTCAGTGAGAAACGGATGGCCGTTCAGCTGGTCGAAAATATTCCCTGATTCAGATTCATTTAAATTTTTACATCCATGCATGTAATTTCCTTAAGGTCCTTTGCATATTGTTCTCCCATCTGTGCCTAGTTTCTCGTGTGTGTGTGTGTGTGTGTGTGTGTGTGTTTTAAAACTCACGGCTCTGATCCGTGCAATCCCGGAGCACGTTTCAGCATTTGATAACATGCCTCCAACACCCACCAACCCCCACCTCTTCACCCACCCAACATTGGTGTCAGGTTTTGCATTATTAAATGGAGTGTAAAGGTAAAGGCATATAGGTGGAGCAGATGTGTGGCTGCTGTCATTCTTTACCTCGGCACTAGATGGCAGGCGAGTGGTCAACTTCACACCCCGGCCGCTTTACCCCCGGCAAGAAACTTGGTACCATTCGTAAGGCGTCTGCGTGGGCGTTGCAGCCGGTCTGAATAGTTTGCGAGAAGAGAAAATCTCTTTGGTCCTGCCGGGATTTGAATCTCGGATAAAGTGGAATGTATTGGGTGTATGTAGTGGGAGTGTGAACGGAGTGTGATGGATTTGTAAGAATATTAACCCTCGTTATTTTCTTTGTTTTTGTGGAGCCTTCGGCCACAGTTGCAGGTTGTTATTGTTGTTGCTGCTGATGATGATCTATTTCGTTTGTCATGAAACATAGCAGAGTGCAGTTCTTTTGCTGGTGCGTTTCATTGAATCGCGCCAAACTTCGGTTAGAAAATACGCTTTCGTGTAATGTTTTTTATGGTGTTTGTGGCGGTAAATTCCGACCCGTGTTATTGCGTATTTCCTGTCCTGTACTGCAGTATTGCCACCTCGGCGTGACGGAAGCGCATGCTTCTAGCCTGCCTGTCGTCCTGAGTAAAGAAGGCATGAATCGTTCCCTTGTGGCCAGAAGATAGCCGCCGCATTAAGCCCGACCTGTGAAGAGATGTGTCGTAAATCAGTATATGACTCCTTGTGATAAGAGTGTAACACGGTTTATTTTGGTATTTGAGAAGGTGGCATGTATTTTTAGTTGAACCGTAACAGTTTGTTGTGGCTTTGTTTGGTGACGCATGTAAAATAATGATTCGTACGTATGCTTAATATTTCTTTGTAACCTAAATCGGGTGGTTCAGTAAGAATTGTCGGACGCAAGTGTGCTTCATGTTTGGTTAGTATTTTTAGTTTAAAGTCTTTTATGTATTGAAATGCAAGAGTGCACAAATCATGGGCGCCTGGTCGGTGCGGCGCCTAATATTTGTGGGTCTTCACCTTGTAACTTGCTTCATGTCACCTTTCTGGCGCCTGGAATTTTGAAGTAGCTTCTAGATGTTTGAAAAATATGTACTCCGCTTTGCAGTGCGAATCGTCTTTGAATGACATGCAGAACCTCGATTTGTACCCCTGTATGAAACATATTAGTAATATTGGCCGGTTAATATTTTGGAAAAATCTCACCGTTTATTCTGAGAACCATAACAGCATATTTGTGGGCGATATGCGGTGTAATGAATTGCGTAGTGGTAGGGTGTTGGTGACGACACCGGCGCCGGCGTCACGTACAGTTACTTTGAGATTTAAACTCCATTGTTAAATGTAGCGTTTCGTACTTTGTGTCGAACGTCTGCAAGGATACGTGTTTTCAAATCCGTCGCGAAAATAAATCAGATGCAACAGACCTGAACGAGATAAAACACTTCATGTGTGACACAAAATATGCCGCGAAACATTTTTCTTTGTGCATTGCTGGTTTTGCGTTTTGTTTGCAGTCAGCTTTGTATTAATGCCTTCCGACTTGTTAACCCCAACGCTTTGGAGTTCAGTTGCCAGTGTATTGCCATGGTAACTCAGATTGCTGTGCTGTGAAAGAATATGTGTTGTAAATTTGCGGTCACCGAGCGTGTGTTTGCAGTTACTTGACCGGCGCATAAATTTCAAACTTATCATGCTGACTTCTCACCCCCATCTTGCGTCCAAATTAAGGCAGTGCGATTTACCTCTACTGCCATGTATGTTGACTGTTCAGTACATTTTAATTCCGATTGTGCTGAGGGTATTAGAAGGCAGCTGTTAATGTCGGCGGCTAGGGTTCAATCCCAGGGGAAGTCTTGTGGTGTTTATGGTTGATAAAGTGTCACTGGGGTTGTATGTGTCTAAGTACCCATGCCAGGTGTTTGGTATTTTATGTGTAATATGAGGGAATTGGCTGTGCGTGCGTGTATGTATTGATCAGGTTCAGAGATGTCGCAACAGCGTAGCTAATTTGCAAAGCGAAATAAACAAGGCCGGCCTGCAACATTAGTTGGCCTCTTCGTCATATATGTTTGTAGATTTTATTTACGATTCTAGACCGATGTTCCGCGATAACGTAGTGGTAGCTTGTTAGAGGCTAACCGATCCTGGTTTCGGTGATATCCGTGTGAGGAAAAGTATCATGGACCTCCAATTATTCGTGTTGCGAAACTGTCGCTGTAAATATTCGAAATAATTATTTGGGAGAATTTATACATTTTTATGTTGCTGCATAGTCGGTATGAGCTGATTGCTGATGGTCAGTCCGTCTCTCGTGCTTCTGTAGTCTTTTTGTCGCAGCTTCTGTATATTTTTGTTAGGAGTGTTGGTAAAGTTGGGTGATTTTGTTTTGTTAGGTTTCTGGTTTTGATGAAGTTTACCTGCAATCGAATTTTAAGCGGATTTATGAAGAGAAACATTTTAAACCAAACGGTTTTTTTTTCTTTCGTGTTTCAGTTCTTTCTGAACGCGTATGACATCAATCGCGCATCGGTGGTCTCATTGAGATTACAGTCTTCTGGTGTGTGGGGCCGTGTAGTTTTAACATATGAGTACCAACATTTCAGAGGAAGGTGTTTCCTGCATTTAAGGGCAGAAGAAGCGTGTAACCTGAAGATGGAAGCAGCAGGTTTCTTCGATAATTTCGTACCTATGTACCAGACAACACGGCGTTACAAATTAGAAGTCCGTAGTCTTAATTCTCATTATTGGAGAATTCAAAATCTGATCATTAAGAGCGTAGTCTGGTTTTTTTTTTTTTTTTAGCGTATTTGCCTTGCGACGATGGAAACAGGCTTTCGAGATTTCTGTATTGCTGTGTCCGCCAGTCCCACAGTCAAACCTTTGCCCAACAAGTTTCCGGATTTACACAATCGTGGTGTGTACTGTACGTAAATCGGGGCTACCTGCACACCGCCTTATAATTTCCTGCGGTTGGGAATAGTAGCATGGCTGACGGCGGTACACTGTCCGCTCTTGCTTGTAAAGGTTGAAGGTAAAGTTCATTGTCGAACAGTCCATGAAGGCCCATAGTAGGAGTAGAGATATAGCTCTACCCTTCCTTTAACCTCGGCACTAGGTAGGGGTAGGTGGTCAACGCCACACCCCGGCCGCTGTGTTCCTGGGAAAGAGACTCGGTACGCATTGTACAGGACTTATGTTGCTTTTAGGTCCTGCAATGGCGGATGGAAAAAGGGGGGCGTGAGGGTAAATTCAGCATTCGTTAAGGTAATGTTTTGGCAGTTTGTAATAACAGGATGTTGGTCTTGAATAAATTTTAGTTAATCGCTTGTTTGATGATGGTTAGTATGAACAGTTGGAGCCAGGAATATGAAATTTGAACAGAGATTATTAACTAAGATATAATATACGAATAGTTGAAGAATAAAAGACCAACTTGAT
>Ga0123357_10011844_pt1 | contig 11210 bp, 9 predicted proteins | sample TergutEmb28metaG_FD_89873 | JGI IMG/M metagenome (GOLD analysis project Ga0123357, IMG submission 89873) | Embiratermes neotenicus P4 segment gut microbial communities from Petit-Saut dam, French Guiana - Emb289 P4 | ecosystem: Host-associated > Arthropoda: Insects > Digestive system > Gut ... | reverse complement strand
GGGGTGCTCATCTTAGATTTGGATAAATATATTTTCCCTTAACAGACTTTTTTTTTGTGGAGGGGGGGGGGAGGTTCATCTTAGATTAGAGTCATCTTGCATTCAGGTTAATATGGTATTTGCTGTGTGAGCTCTTATATTCTTGCTGGGAAAAGGCAGAACCTCTTTTGTACTTTGACAGGTGATCAAAAGTTGGTGTCAGGATGTGCGTAGCATATCAGCATGAAACCTCTGTTTGAATCTGTGATGATACTGCTTGTGGGAATGGTATTTAGCATATATGTTGTACAGAAACATGCTTTTTGCAGAGGTATTCTCACTTTGACTAAATACTGACTTCGTGCCTTTATCCCACAATTGTAAGAAATCCATCAACAAATTAGGTATTGGTGGCTTGGTGAATCACACATTTCATGCAATAAAATAGCCAGCATCAAGTGACCAATGATATGAGATGGATAAACTGAGGATCTTTCAGGGCTGTATATGTCCCAGAAAACTATGTTTTTTATGTATAGGTTAAATGGCATCTTCTCACTTCGTTATGATACACAGGAGTCTTACTGACATGAGAAAATAATGCTACTATTTTGTGTTACTGGAGTTTTTCTGTTTTTGAACCCCAAGCAAGATTGACATGCTATAGATTTGGTCAAGTTAGTACCAGAAAGTATGAATTAGAAGTATGATTTAGGTAGGCACTGTTGTTGGATCAAGTTTTTTAGTAGCAGTTCATCAGTCTCCTCTTCATAAGTACTTTTTCAGGAAGAAGCTTCCCATATGTGGCCATTAGTATTAAATATTGCCATTGCACACAACCCGTAGATATACCTAAAATACCGTACAGTACTTTCTGTTGATTGATGAGATGGAGGAACTTTTATGCCATGCCCTGTTTATGTTACAGCTGTTGTAAATCCACCACTAGCAGGAAATTGAGAAATGTTTTTATGACATTCATTAACTGTCTTGAACAACAAAATCTGAAGCTTCAGATAAATTAGAATCTCTGTATAGAATTGTGTTGTGAATTGGTGCAGTTCAGACCATATAATTAGAGTTTTTGTCTCTTAAATTTGTTCTAATATTGTCATTGGTTCAGCTTCTTGGTCTTCCAAGTAGATTCATTACACAAGGATTTTATACTGAAAATAGATGTGCGTGCGTGCATGTAAAACTGATGTTTGTTGCACATTTTTTACCATTCAATTATAGGCATTTGGAAGAAACATGAAGAGTGCTGAAGGAAAATTACATATTATCGCATAATTAAAAAGAAGGTTTCTGCAATTAAATTTGTGTAATGGAATATGCATATGTATCCAAAGACCTATACAGGGTGATCAAAAAGTGCATGTGCACTTATCGGAAGTAGAAATAGGTTAGAGTGGAAGTCGCATTGAAGGAGTGTACGTTATTGTGGTGAGACTGTGTAGTTGGAAGGGGTTGGTCCTGGTAGGCAGAGGTCACATATGCCACCTAAAGTGTTTTACATATGGTACTTTACCACTTCCTCCTTGTACAGCATCATTCTTGTCCAGGAGCACAGGGATTCTTTGCTGACCTTGCGTATTTGTTGCAGATGTTTTTGGGACTGAAGACACTGTGATGAATTTATGTATTCTTTTATTGTAGCTGAAGCAGAACTTAACTGCTGAGAGGAAGCTGCAGAAAGAAATCTGTGGGCGACAGGAGCAAGATCGTAAGGCTTTTGAAACGCAAAAGAAGAAGGAGTACAAAGCAAATAAAGAAAGGTGGAAACGGGAATTGAGCCTAGATGAATCAACTCCTAAGAGGCAGCGGGATGCCACATTACAGTAAGCTTGTAATAGTAGTACTTAAAGGAAATAACTTGGTATTGTCAACACAAAAATGTATTTAACTTGTTTTCACACCTGTGAAGTGTAATATTGATGGGTTTCATTTGGAACTGCATTCAGTGAGGTTTCTTTCTAAAGATAATATGTATTTTCTGTCTAATCATGTGCAGTATGAACCTTATGTCATAACTGATGTAACTGTTAACTTTGTGATATCTGCATCTGTTGATAGAAGCCAGAAGGACAACCTGAAACAGCTGGAAGCGCAAGAGGAGCAACGGCTAATACGGGGCCAAAAGGAATATCTTGATCTTGAAATTCGCAAGTTCCGTAGAAAAAAATTACTCATTTTCCATAGTCTGGAACAAGAATTGTTACGGGAGGTAAGAATCAGTATTTACATACAGCGATCATCAGGTTAACCTATAATGTTATGTTGTTGTTGTTGTTGTTGTTGTCGTCGTCGCTGCTGCTGCCGTTGTTCCATCATCGTCATCGTCATTGATGCCGTTGTGGTTGTCGTCATTCTTGCCAGTATTAGGCCTATTAAGACCTCTGGGCATATGACAAATCAGAATCTGTCCATCATTTCTGAGATCTTCACAAACTCTCCGTTTGGTTGGTGTTCTAAGATTCATTACATTGTTTTTAATTTTTTTAAATTCTGTTACTTGTGCAATGTCTAGATCTTATAATTTCCTTATTTCATTAATGGTCCAAAAGGCTGTATCCCACAGTTCTCAGAAAACGCGTCCTTGCAGATGTAATTCTTCTACATCAGATTTTGTTCTTGATACCTAGCCACAGTAGGATGCTGCCTTAACAAATGTTGTAAATTTGTATTCTTATGTTCCTACAAGGTAATGATGGTTTCAAGGTCTGATTGTAAATTCTAGATATATGACAAATTTTACAGTTTTTGCAGTCTTATCGTTTTCTTCTTTGTAGGGTATGTTATATCCCAAATAATTAAAAGTATTAATTTGTTTCATCATCCTGTTAGTCATGCATGTCTTGCTTCTGACTGATTCTATTCATCTCAAACCTGTAATTTTTATTTTTTCACAAAGTGTTTTGTTACTGCCACATAATTCATGGCATGTAAGGGATGTTAATATCATAGAGAGTATGTCCTGTAGTGCAACAAAAGCATGAAATGTGCTTTATTCATAACACTGATTCAGAATGCCCAGTAAGAAATGAGGAACAAAGGGACATGGGCTGACTTGAGAGTTCAAGCCTTCTTGGATGTTATACCATGTCATCTGGTCAATAATTACTTATGTTCCACAGCAGACTGCTGGACCCCAGAGGTGAAAGCCGTACGTTTCTTCAGAATGTTGGTAACTGTTAGTTGACACTGCTTGAATCTTGAGCAGCACTACTGTGAGAACCTGAATATCTTTTGTGGACTGATTTATTTCACCAAGGTTGAGTGTGTAATACTCGTGATTTTTCACACTGTTGCAGGAACTGAACAAACGACAGCAGCAGTTGGAGCAAGCACATTCAATGCTGCTAAGGCATCATGAGAAGACTCAGGAACTGGAGTACCGTCAACAAAAGGCAGTACACCAGTTACGTGAAGAACAGATCCAGCGACAGCATGGCACTGAGCTGCAGAACCAGCAGGACTACATGCAGCGTTCAGAGCGAGAACTGCGAAAGAAGCATGCCCTTGAACTGAAGCAGCAGCCCAAGAGCCTCAAGGTGACATAATGGTTGTAATCATTGTAACTTAGAACAAATTTCTTAGGTGTGGTTTGTTGGCAAACCTGTGAGCATCATACAGTCATGTTCTCATGGTGCATTATTACCTTAAGTAGTTTCCTGTTTGCATTGTGATATATGCTGTTGATCATTAGAAGGTTAATTTTTCATTGGTCCGCATCTTTTAGAAACAGCTTTGTGACCTTGCAACATGATAATCATTTCCTTTGAATGAATGTCGATAGGCTTATTCTGTATTGTACATCTTTGTTTCACCTGTACATGTGGCACAATATGGTTCTGTGGTTCCTGCAGTTAAACTGATAGGATGCTTACTGAACTGTACATGCATGAGATATGCAGTGACAGGTTATGGCTTGCAGGCAAGGAATTTCTGACCTGACTCTCAAAATCTTGTGGTTGTTATGCTCCAGTAATTCATTATCCATTGACAATATAGACAGTACAGACGTGAAAATAACAATTGAATAAAACCAGTAGTAATATTAAATTTTCACAGTATCCATGCATCTTATGAAAATTGAACCCATTGGCATGTGGTTACCAAATTTGCTATCATGTGCTGATGACTTTTGACCAGAGTAAATTTTCTGTTGTTTACATCAATGATACATGCAGATAGCCCTTACAGAGAGGCTTAGAATAAGGCATATTCTTTAATTATTTATGGGGCACGTTGTGGCAGTCAGTTGAGGCACTGTGCTACAAGCCGGAAGGTCGCAGGTTTGATTCCCGATGGTGTTACTGGAATTTTCATTGACATAATCCGTCTGTTCGCACTATGACCCTGGGGTTCACTAAGCCTCTAAAAGAAGTGAGTACCAGGAATATTTTATGGGGGGTAAAGGCGGCCGGTGTGTAGGGCTGACAACCTTACCACCTTCATATGCCAATTGTCTTGAAAACTGGGAGCCTCAGCCTCCTGGAACCCTCAGGGCCTGTCCAGGCTTGTAATGGGATTGCTTTACCTTTTAATTGTTTATACACACACACATGAACCATTAATTCAGATCTTGCAGAACGGTAGTACAGTAGATGTTCTCATGCCCCTGTCACGTAAAAGTAATGTTCATATGGCCAGAGGCATTTCACCTCCGTTATCAGCTGTGAACTGATTCTGGAAATCTGATGATAAAACTGTGTTTATCTTCCAGCAAAAGGAAATGCAAATTCGGAAACAATTTCGTGAGACATGTAAGATACAGACACGCCAGTACAAAGCGCTGAAGGCACAGATCCTACAGTCAACAGCAAAGGATGAGCAGAAAGTGGTGATTAAGAAGTTAAAGGAGGAACAGCGTAGGAAGCTTGCCCTTCTTGGTGACCAGTATGAACAGAGCATTGCTGAAATGCTTCAGAAACAATCGGTGAGCAATCTGATAACATAATTAGAGGTCTGACCTGAGGGGCAGGCCCAGGCCTGGTGGCATAGTTAAGGTTCAGGTTAAGGTTCAGGTCAGATGGTACCAGTATATCAGGCTGTCTCAAACCAATTTTTTTTTTTTTTTTTTACAAAGAAAATTTTATTTGTACTTGAATGTTTGTGATGCACTCAAAAAATTAGCAAGTACCAAAGAGAGCTGTGAGGTTACTTTTGTGTTGCAAATTGACCAGTGAGTTTCAGTTGTCTACACCTGCATGTAATGTTGTGAGTTTAGTATTTAAAGGATGAGCTTGGGAAATTGGGTTAATTGAGGACCTGGAAACAAATCTGGGTGCAATGTACTGAGGAATTTTTGTAAATGCACCCTCCCAGAAACAGTCCTAGGCAAAACTACAGATCATGTTTGATACCTATACTGTTTCTGAAATATCAAAGCAATGTTATATGGTCTTAGAAAATTGTTAAACAATTCATTCAGGAATTACTTACAGTTTATGCATTAGAAGGTGTGTATAATAATGGCATGTGACTCAGACCAGATAGTAAATAGATTGGGTTTGTTTAGGCTTCAGTTGGGTATAGGTGACAAATTTAGAGGGAAACTGTTCCATTAGGCAGGGTAGAATACTGAAATATTTGCCCATGCAGACCTCCACCATAAATATAATTTGTTACCACTCATCCTTTATGTCCCTTTCCAATACAGGTGGTAGGAGATTTGTAGTGGTTTTGAATGTACTTTCTTTTCTTGAACCTTTTGTAGTCTTTCCTGATTAAATAATAATAATAATAATAATGGTTGCCAGAAGCATATGTAGTGGAAGGGGTGATTGCAGTGACTGTCTGTAATGGCCTTCACCTCAAATAGGTCACTTTCAAGTCCTGTATTGAACCAATAATTTGGGAATCCCCACATTGTTAACATATTGAAAATGAAAGGAAATAAAACTGATTTGTGTGTGTGTGTGTGTTTTAGTGAACTGTACAGTCAGCATTGCCATTCTCAAGCAGTATGTAGTCTTATTTTAACCACTGTATGTGTAAATTTGTATCGTAACACAGATTCGATTGGACGAGTCACAGGAAGTCGAGTGTCAACACTTAAAGGAGCGGCTACATTATGAATTGGAAATTCTGATGGCATACCAATCCAAGAACAAGATGCAGGCTGAAGCTCAACGAAATAGAGAACGTAAAGAACTGGAAGACAGAGTATCTGTCCGAAGGGCATTGCTTGAGCAAAAGGTATTGTGTTCCTCTTCTTGTGGATTGAATTTAGAGAAAGATTGCTTTAACACTTTGAGTTCCAACCCTTTAGGGTTTTGTTGGGTCCAGAAACCCAGGCAGTTTTCACATATATTTAAATTCTAACTATCATGAGTATAATAGGTATATTGTAATATCCTTACAATATTCTGAGAGAAAAAGATTCATACTTTAATTTGAATATAAATATGAACACATTATTCCTGTAGAAGCATAGAAAAAAATTATTGAAACCACAATGAAAATTTACAGAAAAAAAAAAACTGTGCAAAACACATTTCCTGTATTTACAAATAGTTTAGCTTTGTGTGGTACAATTTGAAGCACTCTGGCGTGCAGAGTGACACTTTATAATCAGGATACAACCACACAGTCTCTGTTCTTTCTGAAAACTGTAAAATCAAGAAGAACAGCACACCCACAGCATGAACTGCAGACCACAGCGTGACTGAACAGCTGATTGTGCTCATGTCTCTCTCCCCCCCTTCCCAAAAAATAGTGCAACAGAACTTCTCCAGATGGCAACACCAAGTAGAGCACTGTTCTGTGAAAGCTTCCATGCAACCCAAACCCAAGTTCAACTCGTGTACGTTATAGTATAATGCTTCGAAAAAAAAGATGGGTACTTATTATAAAGGAGTTACTTAGGGACCTTATGTTGTATGTGAATTTGTTTGGAAATGGCATTCTTAATTATTATAGCAGATGAATATGATCAAGTAATTACCATTGAATCTTATTGGCTGTGGTAACAGATGGAGCTGGAGACGCAGCAGTTCCTTCAAGAGAGATCGGAGAGAATCCGTTTACTTCACGAAAGACAAGATCGTGAGCTGGAACAGTTTGATGAAGAGTCAGCTAGACTTGGCTTTAGGTTAGTTTCTTTCCTTTGTTACTAAGTACCATAGGAGTTCAGAATACACTCAGCCCATTTACACTCTGCGCAACAAAAGTATTACCTAAAACATTCTAAGTTCCAAACGATTTGTGACATACACATAGCTGCCATCACCATTCATTTGTCCATGATTTCCCTGTATTTGTATGTGGATTATTAATTTGCTGAAGCAATCTGTGTTTGAAGCCCAGGGATTCTTGATATCACACTACAGAAGCCAAGCATTGAAAAGAGCCTTTTTAAGGACTAACATACTAATTTGTATTTTGTTTGATATACTTCAAGCGACAAAGTGCTTGTAAGGCACCTGTGTTTTGCAAATGAAGTTGTTTGTATACAGTATCATTGGAGCACTGGCCCGCTTTAAATCTTCTTCTTCTTCTTCCATTGACACTACTACCCACTGTGGGCTTTGGCCTGTCGAACAATGTCCTTCCATTTTTTCCTATCTGCCACCAACTCTCTCCATCTTCTCACACCCAGCAATTTAAGATCTCTTTCTACTTCCTCTTTCCATCTTTTCCTTTGTCTTCCCCTTCTTCTCGTCCCTTCCAGTTGTTGAGTGAAGATCTTTTCGGGCATCCTATCCGCCTCCATTCTCTCTAGGTGACCTAACCAGCTTATACTTTGCCCATTTATCCATTTTACCATATTTTCTCCTTTGCTCATTTCTTGTAGTTCTCGATTCATCCGGCTTTTCCATTCCCCATTTTCATATTTAGGACCATATATTCTTCTAAATATTTTCGTTTCAAAAATTAGCAGAGCTTGTTCTTCTTTCTTCGTCAACGTCCATGCTTCCGCTGCATACGACACTACTGGCCTTATTAGTGTCTTATATAATATAATTTTAGTAGTTCTGGATAAAAGTCGACTCCTGAAGAGACTTATAGTGGCAAAATAAGTTCTATTTGCCGACCAAAATACATCTTTGTATTTCTTTTTCCTTTGCTTGACCCCACTTTAAATCAGTGCCACTAAACATCAAATTGCTAGAAAGAAACATATCTATACTACTAGCACTTGTAGCCTTGCCAGTGCTGCAGAAGTAACTTCTGAAACTTGTAGTTAAGTGATGTAGGGTCTGTATGTTTTCTGGCAGATAGTACTTGTCACTCCCTATTGGCTAGCTTATCGCATAGAACTTGGCTGTTAGCCACGTATACTGGTGCTATCACAAGAGAGCATGTTACATTTTTGACGTTCATAGAGCCATGCGTCGTAATATTATTTCTGTAGTAAAACCAACAAGATGCACCAAAATATCAAATTTATTTTATTTTGGAATGACACTCTACATGTTTCGGGCGGCCTTTCCGTCCACCATCAGGAGTTCAAGACTGTACATACAGCAACAGGCATTTGTCAAACAGATATTGCTGTCCGCTTGCTAGCAAGCAATAAACTAATTCACATAGCCTGACATCAATACTGCGCAATAAATGTAGACTGCCTGGCTACTGCAGTTCAGTACATATTATTTATATAGTAAAACCAACAAGATGCACCAATATATCAAATTAGTTTATTTTGGAATGACAATCTGCATGTTTTGGACGGCCTTTCCGTCCACCATCAGGAGTTCAAGACTGTACATACAGCAACAGGCATTTGTCAAACAGATACTGCTGTCTGCTTGCTAGCAAGCAGTAAACTAATTCACGTAGCCTGACGTCAATACTGCGCAATAAATGTAGACTGCCCGGCTACTGCAGTTCAGTACATACTATTTATATAGTAAAACCAACAAGATGCACCAGTATATCAAATAGTTTATTTTGGAATGACCATCTGCATGTTTCGGACAGTCTTTCCGTCCACCATCAGGAGTTCAAGACTGTACATACAGCAACAGGCATTTGTCAAACAGATACTGCTGTCTGCTTGCTAGCGGGTACCTGCTAGCAAGCAAACAGCAGTATCTGTTTGACAAATGCCTGTTGCTGTATGTACAGTCTTGAACTCCTGATGATGGACGGAAAGGCCATCCGAAACAAGTAGAGTGTCATTCCAAAATAAAATAAATTTGATGCATTAGTGCATCTTGTTGGTTTCACTATAGAAATAAGCATGTTACATGTCTGTAGTTATAAACAGGCAGTCATTGACACCATACTCATTTCTTCAGCAGTTACATGCAGCAGATATCTGAACTTCCAGAATAACGGTTTTCTTGTGTTAATCCCCAAAGTGCCATTATGTGATGTTAAGGTTAGTGTGTGTGTGGTGTGCTATATGTGAAGCTAGAGATAATAAGACCCATTTACTTGTGACACATGATAAATGAAACTTTGTATAGCAATCCTCACACTTAAGCCATTCTGAATATAGTGACCATAACATTCATATAGAATTGCTTTTGCTGTTACAAGTTTACGAGCTTCTAACTCTCTTTCAGTGTTCTTCAGATATTTTAATTGGCATACAACAGTTTGTGGCTTTTATTGTGTCCATTTTTCTGTGATTTTCTTGGACTTCTATAGTAGCATATCCCACAGTAAAAACAAAAAGCAGTGTGGCCATAACATCCTTATTCCAGATCATTCACAATAAGAAATGTATGGGCGAGTGGCTTTTCTAAACAAACTTCAGTATAGATTATAATTAAACACATTTTAGTTTACCATTTTTCTACTTTGTTTAGTTTTTGATCTGTTAGTATGGTATATGTGGTTTTCATAATTTTGCTTGCTTGGTTGCAGTGCATTGGCCATAGCTGAAGCGCCCAAAGAGTCATATCCTGATGACGAGAGTCTATCGGGGAGTATGCTGAGCCTGGCGCATAGTAACAGCTCAACATCTTTCCCACCCGGGAGTCTTTAGCATTGATGTTGTCCCAGCCCAACCTAACTGCCAGCCAAACTAAAGCCATTGTAGAAGTACGTGCTGCTGATTGGGGAATTATCACCTTTAAGTGTGCGTTCTGTAACTCTTGTTGCAGTTGTTTTGATACATGGTATTTGTGCAACAATTAATGCTGCAGGTTCTGGTTACCACCAAGAGGGCTGTTGTAGGTTTTGGTTCATGTAGGTACATCCCTGACTCAGCTTATGACCTATGTCACATAGTTCTATGACATATATCCGTCCTGTATGGGTACCCTGACATGCCTGTGATGTATGTATGTGAATACCTGGCATGGCTTTTTGCTGTCAGTATTGCTTACTCGTAATCGTAATTCCTAGCAATACGGCCCTACTTCTGGTAGTGTTTGTGGGTAACAGCTCAATGGGTGGTACTTCTCGTATGTGTGATGGATGTGTATCATAGCAGTGGCTAATCCAGTACATCTTCACACTTTTTATTTCATGTGTGTATCCCAGCATTGCTGATGTCATGCCCTGTTGTGAAGTAGCTAATGAAAATGTTTATTCTATGGTAAATGCATTATATCTCACAACTGTGCACCTAAGATGGTGACTTCGAATAACTCCTGGAGATGTCCCCATCTTGCGGCAGTTTAGATTATCTGTGTCCTGTGGATGCCCTAGAATGGTTCTTGATATGCCGTGCATAGTTTTTGGTGCATTAGCAATTCGAAGTTGCAGAAGTGTGCCTGCTTTCTTTCTTTATTTCTTTTTCTTCTTTTTTTTCTTCCTCCTCCTCCTTCTTCTTCTTCTTCTTCTTCTTCTTCTTCTTCTTCTTCTACTTCTCCTTCTTCTCTGTCTCCTGCTCATCCTCATCCTACTCCTGTCTGTCTGTCCATATGGAACAGTTGCACGGCTGTATGGATTTTCATGAGCTGTCAACACCAACAAATGCACATAAGTGTGTGAAAATATATTATACACGCCATATACCATCTACGTGCTTCACCACTCAGGTGGCCAACTTCAGAGAAGTGCATTGTCAACTTATGTAGTCTTTGCTTCTTGATAGTTAATGACTTTTAAATGCACCTCCCTGAAGACCGTTACATGAGTTGAAACATGTAGGAGGATATGGTGTGTGTATTTTCATACACTTAACATGCATTTGTTGGTGTTTGGTGTATACAGGGTGTCCCAGGAGGAATGTGCGAGACTTCGGGAGAGTGTTCCTTATGTTAAACTATACCGATATAACCCAAAACACCTATATCCAAAGTTGAACGGTTACGGAGATAATGGCC
>Ga0123357_10011843_pt1 | contig 11210 bp, 9 predicted proteins | sample TergutEmb28metaG_FD_89873 | JGI IMG/M metagenome (GOLD analysis project Ga0123357, IMG submission 89873) | Embiratermes neotenicus P4 segment gut microbial communities from Petit-Saut dam, French Guiana - Emb289 P4 | ecosystem: Host-associated > Arthropoda: Insects > Digestive system > Gut ... | reverse complement strand
CCATTTATAATACTTATACCGGCTTGGGCGGTTTGCACAATTTGCAGCAATCCGATTTTGACAACTACCATGAGTTTTCCGAAGCAAAGAAAGAATTTGAAATCGGACAATTCTTTACTCCGCACAGTATTTGTAAACAAATGGTCGAACTGATAGAACCGGATGATTCGGATTCGGTGCTTGATATGTGTTGCGGAATGGGAAATTTTTTCAATCATCTTCCCAATCTGCATAATGCTTACGGATTCGATATTGATGAAAACGCAGTAACGGTTGCAAGGCATCTTTATCCTGATGCCCATATTGAAAAATGCGACATCATGCTATACAACCCTGAACAAAGTTTCGATATTATTATAGGCAATCCGCCTTTTAATCTGGATTTTGGAGGCGTTTTATCCCAATTCTATTATTGTAATCAGGCATATAAAGCGCTTAATCCTGCCGGACTGCTGATAATGATTGTTCCCTCATCTTTCCTTGACAGCGATTTTTGGGACAAACGGCATGTCAGCGCTATCAATCGCAATTTTTCTTTCATCGGTCAAATGAAATTGTCTTCCAATGCCTTTGCGCAGATGGGCGTTGAAGATTTTGAAACAAAAATCATGGTCTTTTCCCGTGAATCGTCCTCAATTGAAAGCACACCCTGCCTCACAGAAGAATTTTTAGACTGTGAAGAACTGAAGAAAAGAATAATCCGGTTCAAAAATTTTAGAAACAGTCTTAAGCATCAAATAAGCCGTGAATCATTCCGAATGAAAAATCAGGAAACACTGGAATACGAATACAGGATAAAAAAATATCTCTTTGAACTGAAAACGCATCCACATTTAAGAAAACATTACAAAAAAGCGATTGCTTTGCTGTCCAAATTTCGCAATCAAACTCCGCCGGGAAATTATAGCAGGGAAGAATACAAAAAATGGGACCAGAGCCGCTTAACGTATGCAAAAGTCCTTTCCATCCTTTACCGGTATATTCGTATGCAAAATGAAATACCCCGCAAGGAAGTTGCCCTTGTCAAAACATCCTGCGGCTTTAAGCTGAAAGAATATGCTCCGCGACTTTTGAGAAAAGTTGATACACGTTACGTTTCTGTAAACGATTTGGTTGTCAACAACGCTTGCTTACCGGCGTATGGTAAAATGACTTCCAAACTCCGTAAACAATACGCTATGGCGATGAAAGTCATTGAACGAAAACGAAAAGCGTATTCAATGCAAAATCAGCGATTCTCAGATATGGAACAAAATTCCGGACTGGGAAATTATATTGACGCGCTCAGCTTTATGAATAAGGAAGGAGAAAAATGCCGTTTCAGCGATCTTCAAAAAAAGGACATGGGACTGATTTTTCAAAAAAGATACGCCCTCTTAAATTGGCAGCAAGGCAGCGGAAAAACAGCAGTCGCCTATCACTATGCAAAATACCGCTTACAACAGAAAACCGTTAAGAATGTGATTATCCTTGCCCCTGCCATAGCCGTTAATCTGACTTGGGAACCATTCTTGAATATGAACGGCGAAGATTTTATAAAACTGACTCGTCCAACTGATTTCAAAAATATCACTGAGGGTAAAATACTTCTTCTGTCCCTTTCCATGATGGATAAGTTGAAACGGGAACTGAAACGGTTTGTAAAAATCCGTTCAAATAAAATATGCCTTATTTTTGATGAATCGGATGAGATAACCAATCCGGCAGCGCAGCAAACGATACTTTCCCTCTCGCTGTTCCGGCGGCTCAAAATTAAACTCTTGGATACCGGAACAACGACAAGAAATCATATTACGGAACTATACAGCCAATTTGAACTGCTTTACAATAATTCATTCAATATGATGTGTTTCTGTCCGGAAACGTATCATGAAGACAAGGATGGAGAGATAACCGGTGAAAGCAACGATAATTACGGCTTGCCGTTTCCGGCTAAGGGCGGCGCCAAACTTTTCAAATCCTGTTTTTGTCCGGTTAAAACAACAGTCTTCGGTATCGAAAGACAAAATCAGAACATATACAATAAAGAGTATTTGAATGAGTTAATTGCAAAAACCGTTATCACACGAAAGTTTAAGGAATTTGCAGGAGATAAATACGCTGTCCGCATGCACTCCGTAACGCCTGCCGCCGGAGAAATATCCGTTTACCGAACTATTCTGGAAGAATTTTGTCAAATCTACAACCTTTATTTTACATCAACAGGCGACAGCCGGAAAGATGCCGCTTTGCGCTTAATTCGCCAAATAATGCTTCTGATAAGGGCTTGTTCCGTTCCCAACCAAATGACAGGATATACTGGCGAACGTTATCCGGCAAAGGCTCGAAAAATCGCTGGACTGATACTCAGTACGCAAGAGAAAACAGCAGTCGGATGCACAACGCTTGCAGCCTTAAACATGTACCGGCGATTCTTTTCTGAACGCTTTCCCAATCGTCCCCTGTTTATCATTGCCGGCGATGTAACTTTTAAACAGCGGCAAAACATTATTAACAAGTTTGAATCGACCGTTAACGGTATTTTGCTTTGTACGCAGCAGTCGCTTAAAAGTTCAGCCAATATTCCTTCCTGCAATGAAGTAATACTTGAATCCCTTGGATGGAATATACCAAAAATGGAACAGTTTTATTTCCGGTTCATACGCTTGGATTCAAAGGACAAAACCAATGTTCATTTTGTAACTTATGAAAACTCAATCGAACAGAACATGATGGCGCTTGTCCTTACCAAAGAACGGCTGAACGAATTTGTTAAAAGCGGAGAGATAAAACAACAGTCGGCGATTTTTGACGAATTCAATATCACACAGTCTATTATCGACAGTTTGCTGACACGGAAAAAAAACAATGAAGGCAAGTTTTATATTCGCTGGGGACATCAAGAGATATGTTGATGAAGAAAGGACGGAAACACCATTATAATATTTTATTATAAACCATTAAATACAAAAAATTATGAAGTACATTTATCTATTTTCAGTAGAAAAATTTGAACGAAACACGGATGATGAAACCATAATCCGCGCATGGAAAAACGGTGACGCAGAACGCTATACACCGGAAGATTTTGCAGAACTAATCAACGACGAGGATTTCTGCGATACAACCAATTGGGTACGTGTGATAGACAGTAAAAAAGATTTTTTTGAAATCTCAAGTCTTCATCGCGATGATTTGGAATCAATTGGCTATGATACAAGCCGGATAGATGATTTCACAATGAAATCGCTGGCATCAAAATTAGGTGATGATTATTGCGAACAGTTGTTCTGGAACAGTTTGCCCATCCTTGCCGACCATTTTGACATTCCCAAGCATGAAGAAATTGAACAGGACTGTTAGAACAATGGAAAAACGGTCGGTTCAAAATAGAATCGACCGTTTTTTTATTTGCTCGTATTTTCACTGTCGCTTCTTTTGGAAGCAACAATTTTATTCTACCGTTTCTATACTTTCTCCGGTAAAAGAAAAACTCTTTTCGACCACCTGTCCGTTGTTATCAACAATGTAAATGTCAATGTTTTGCTGACCGGTTGAGTGTGAAATGTAATACAGTCGGAACACATCCTTTGTCAGCGGAAAAAGGTCGTTTGGCGTCAGTAATGTGCCGTCATCAAGATGCAACTCTCCTTTTCCGTCAGTTTGAAAACTGCGAATAAAGTACCTCGCCTCTTTGTAGTCGCCTTGTTTGACTAACTGGCAACGGATTTCAACCGTATCACCCTGAACAACCGTTTTAGGTACCGGTAAAGTCTGTAAATCAAAGCCATAATTCTGAATAATATCCAAATGGTCACTACAGGCACAGACGATGCAGGCAACCAGCATCGTGTATAAAAAGTAAGCTAATGTCTTTTTCATTTTGTTTTAATTAATTGATTATATATTTTATGCCAATTCCGAACAGCGTATTCAGCTTTCCTACAGACGAACCCGCAAGAAAGCGTTCGCTGACATTAACGGCTAATACAAGCCTGTCAGTGAGATAAGCTTCAGGTTCAAGCGTTAAAGCCCCTCCGTAAAGAAAGTTGTCGCTGTTATTGATTGTGGCGCCGTCAAAGAGCAGTTTATTATCCCAATTAACAGTTTCATAACCTCCAATAGCCGATACCCCGACAGACACAAAAAATGTTTTATGAGCATCGGAAAGAACATTCAAAAAGTATCCCGCATTAACAGTAAATTGTGCCTGCGGAATACTAATATCCTTATACGGATACCTTTTTTCAAGATAATCAAATCCGAATTTCCACTCATTGGCGCTTTTAGTATATTGAGAAAGCGCAATGCCGGAGTGAAAGGCAAAATCAGAACTTTGCAGATTCAAATTAAAACCGTTTACCGTCCCTGCGGTTACTTCCAAACTGCGCTGACCGGGCAAACACCTTTGCGCCTCAGCTTGAAAAATGGTCAGAAACAGCGCAAAAATAATTGATAATTGATAGTTGACAATTGAAAAATTGCGGCATCGCATCTTGTCGCTCGTTACTCGTGACTTGTTATTCATTTTACTTTTACCTTTAAGTTATCAATTACTTCAGCCCGTACCAAATCAGCATTTTCAACCGTCAATGTCTGGTTGCGTTCGCCATCCTTTTCCATCAATTCAATGATGAGTTGCTTGTCATTGGGGATTGTAAATTTTGGCAGGACAAATACCGTCCGTTCTTCATGTCTGCCTGCAACTGATGTCACTTGATTGTACGACCTGAGCGGCGTAATCACCTGTTCCTGAATCGCTGTCCGCTTGGCAACTTTTTTATCTGCAATTTTGAATGTAATATTGTCCATGTTGAAAGATACGGTAGAAGTGTTTTTTAGTTGCAAATGGAAGAACAGCAGTTCATTGTGAGAATAAATACCTTTCAGGAGGTATTCAATTCCAAAATTCCGGCTTCCAATATGTTTCAATTTTGTCCGGTTATTGTTATAGATTGTTTCCATAATAAGTTTAACCAAGAAAGGCGATTCATTACCCAAGTCAGACATGTAAACCGGCAATTCATTACCCGGCTTGTTTATCTCGTTTCCAGCTTGAAGAAAATCCGCCATTTCGATAGAGAGCTTGACAGGCTCATCGGCATATTTTACGTTAAAGCTATAATAACTGCCGTCTTCTAAAATTACCGACAGATTGGTTTCCTGACGAAATCCCTTCGTTGCCGCTTTCACTCGCAGAACATTATCCGTTCCATCTGCTTTTGCCGCCAAAAGGTCGGATGAACCGAGATCAACATAGCGGATTGCCGCAGGAAAGATGATGTGTACCGTTTTTGAAAAAGTTATTTCCAGCGCATAAGGCGGAATCATCCGGCTGAAGGTTAGCGGACGTGTCAAACCGCCATATAAATCGCCTTTCGAAGAATTGTTTTCTTGCACATTTTGTGCATTTACTGTAATTGCGCTTGCAACAAGGGCAAGCATAATAAATAAATGTTTCATTTTTAAAAATTTTAATGTTATTATTCTAATTGTTATTTTTTTCCGGCATTAAAAAAATCAAATAACCGGCTTTAAGATGTACCTTGACTTCACGAAGCTTCTTTCCCATATATTGCGAAACACCCTGCATGGCATTGCGTCCCATGTCGGCTGCAAGCTGACTGCCGGCATCGCTCGACAGGTTGATGTTCATTCCCATACTTGTTCCCATATTGGCAATAATTTCTTTTACTGCGCTCAGTTCCTGAAGGTTGGGAATGAAAATACCCTGCTGTCCGTCCGTATCATAAGCCTTGAGATTGACTGTGATAATCATTCCTCCATATTCCAATGCTGTCACGGTAATCTGCATCCTTTCCCCTTCAATTTTAGAGAATCCCGACATTACCGTTCCTTGCGGAATAACGATATTGCCGGCTTTCATGGGTTCAAGAAGGCGCAGACGAACGCTCTGACCGTCCATCAACGTTTGGTCACTGTGGATACAAGCCATGATTGTATTTTTTACAAGAACTGCCGTATCAGAGGCAACCGTCAGAAAACCCATATTACGCGGCTGACTGAATGTTTCTATAAACTCTGCATTCGTCATTTCTGGTTGAAGCATGGAAACTGCTGTTTTCCTTACTGTTGCAATTTGAACAACTTGCGGCTTATTAAACGTATTTTCTTTTGCTGCTGTCGGCAGCTCTTTAGCGGGAACTGCCGGAACAGCGGGTGAACCCACTGCTCCCGGCATATACTTTGCAGCCATTTGCATTGATTTTTCCATTAATCTTATTTGCTTTTCCTCCGCATCATTGCGATTTTCCGACTTGTCCACCCGAGACTGCAATTCTTCTATCTGCCGTTTTAATTCTTCTTTTTCTGTATCTTTTTGCGGTTTCTCGTAAAAATTACCGAGTGAGCGATTAATGTCACGGTATGCATTAACGGAGTTTTGCATAGGAGAAGTTTCCTCTCTTTTTAAGAGACCGGAGGAAGAAGCAACACCATCAGTCGTCAACGCCAGCTCATCATTCTTTTTTGAAGTACTGTCGCCAAATAATGAAGAAAAATCCTGAAGCGAACGCATCCGTTCAGATTGCTTTTGCTTTAGAAATTCTTTTTCGTAGGCATCCCGTTTGTCGCCAATAAGGTCTCCTTCTTTAGGTAAAGGAATATCGGTATTGAATCCAGATTGTTCCTTTTCAGCATTACTTGCCTTTGAAGGTACATAAATCCAATAAAGGCACCCTGCACAAATAACTCCCATAAGTGTGAAGACAAAAATTTTCTTCATCAATTCCTTCTGTTTCGGAGTCAATTTGGGCTTTTGTTCATCATTTTTGTTGCTGTTCATTATTTTCAATTTTTTGATTGTTTTTTAATTTTCTATTCTCAATTTTTATTTGATTTCCATTACTGTTTTCCCGCTCAATTTCCAACTGTTTAATGTGCTCAACTTCAATAAAATTTTTCTCCGCATCATGTTTTCCAATATTGTATATTGAGCTGATTACGAAATAGATATTAGCTGCTGCCAGAATGCCGCCAATAATCAGTACCAGAATAAACCGCTTCAAGGGAGAAGGTCGCCCGCAAAGGCATTTTAATCGGTATTCAATTTCATACCAAATGTTTACCAAAAAATCTCTGATTTTCTGTTTCATAAAAACCTCCTTCCTTTATCGGTCAACTACCCGCAAATCACGATTTTCCAGAATTTCAAAATTCTCCATAATAAATCCATGCGGATTATTATCCGAGCGTACCGAATTGATCAGATTGCAACGTGTTACAAGATTTCTTTCGGTAATGTTTGATTCACGGATAATCAGCTGTCGGGCGTAGGTAGTCACACGGTAAGGATAGGTATTAAAATCACAGTCAATACTGTCCACCTGCAGTGTTTGATTGACGTTTCCGGAAATTATTCTGTTAAAATACCCCTTTTCCTGCAAGTCTTTGTAGTAAGCAAAAGCCGATTTATCAACCAGAAAAAGCGCACGGCGTATATTTGATTCTATTGCATTTTTATCCGGAGAAAGCGTGAAAAAAAGTTCGTGGAAACGCTTTACGTGTTCCCTTGCCTCTACCGGACGATTCTGAGACAAATCCTGCGACAAAGCAAGGATAAGCGATTTCCCGCCGTCCAGCACATAAATTTTCTGCCGTTGCTTTTCTGCAAAATTGTAAGCGCTCCACAGGGAGTAACCTACAATTCCCGCGCAAAGGCATATAAACACAATTCCAAAGAACCGTATCTGTTTGAAACTCGATTCAATATTTTTTAAACTCTTAAATTCCATTTTTTAATTATTAATTTGTTAAATGTTAAACTATTAAATCATTAACCACTAATCGTTAATCACTAACCTCTAATTCTCTTCCTTTACAAGTCTTCCGGAGATATTTCCCGCGATTGCTCCCGCTGCCGCACCCGCTACAGCTCCTGTTTTGGCGGCTGTCGTTTGCAGATTACGATTATAAGCGCTCATGCCTCCGGCAGAGATTATCCATCCGGCTACCGTTGGTATGGTAAAGTATCCTACTATGCCGATAATCATAAAGATAATATAGACTGTGTTTGAAGCGTCTATCGAATAGTTAGGATTTCCTTGTAATTGCGATATATCGTTCTGAAGCATTAAAACCTGAATCCTTGCCAGAATTGAGGAGAATAAGTCGGAAACAGGAAGCCACAGGTAAACCGAGATATAGCGGCTTATCCACTGTGTGAGCGTTGACTGGAATCCATCATAAACGCTGATTGCAAATGCGATAGGTCCCAAAATGGCAAGTACAATCAGAAAGAACGTCCGTAATGTATCAATTACCAATGCTGCCGCCTGAAACATTATTTCGAGTAGCTCCCTGAAAAAATCGCGCACGGTCTTTTTTAATTGATACATACTCCGTTCGATTCTCATTCCTGCATTGGTTATCAAGTCAGAAGGACTCCATCCGAGTTCTTCCAATTGCCTGTCAAACTCCTCATCACTGACAAGGTAAGCCGTTTCAGGATTGCGCATCATGGCTTCATATTCCAAGCGGTCCTTTTGTTCGCGGTACTTGTTCATATCAAAAGTCTGCGTTTCCAGCATTTGATTACATCCTTTTACCACAGGCGACATAACACTGTTTATTGTTCCCAGAACAAAAGAAGGGAAGAACATAATACAAAGACCAATGACGAAAGGACGGAGCAATGGAAACACATCAATTGGTTCAGCGCGGGATAGCGATTGCCAAACACGGTAGGCGACATAAAACAACGCCCCTAAGCCGGCAATTCCTTTTGCCACGCCTGCCATGTTTCCACATAACGGCATCATATCCGTATATAAGTTGCGGAGTATCTGATGCAAATTGTCGAAATCTATTGCTAATAACATATTTTTTAGTGATTAGTGGTCAGTGATTAGCAGTTAGTCGGTTAATTCATTAACCACTAACCGTTAACCACTAACCTCTGTTTATTTACCAGTATCTGTCATAAGATTTCCCATAAAGAGCTATTACGTTGTCTTCATCTCCCTCTTTCTTTGCCCTGAGATAAGAAACAGAAATGCTTTTGCGGGTGTAATAGTTAACCAGATTTCGATGATTTTTCAAACGGTCGTAAACATAATTGATAATGTCCATACGTTCATGATCGGTCATCGACAAGCCGTTTGCGTTTACCACATCCTTTAGTTCCAACAGCATATCGGCGCTTGATTGGAGAAGCATAGTATAGCCATTGGAAATAGTTACCAGCTCATCATAATTAAAATGAGGGTCTGACAGCATCTTTTGAAAACTATTGACATAGATGTCGCCAATATCTCCTACCAGCAAAATACAGTCCTTCACTTTTTTGGCATCTTTGACTAAATCATGCACAGCCTTAAGCCGGTCATAATACTCTTTCCCCTGATTATAAAGCTTTTGAACTTCCTGAAAATTCTTAATAACATTGGAAACCGTCGAGGAAGTCTGTACAATCTGATTCGCAGAGTTCACAATACTTGTCGCAATATGCGCAGGGTCTGTTACTACAAACTGTGCTTTTACCTGTGCCGTAAAACTTACAAGCACAATACTCGCCAATAAAATTATCTTTTTCATTTTTATTAATTGTTTTATTGTTAAACTTTTAAATTATTAATTGTCAATTATCAACTCTCTTTTTGTCTGCTAACTGTTTTATAGCCAATTCGATGTTTCCTCCCAGCTTTTCAGAGAGACGCATTACTTCAAGTTTTTCGGTTTCTTCCGTTGTGTATGTCAAATACTCAGGTATAGAAACTTCCGTAGCATAAACCGCCGACTGAATGCCGCCAAGTCCTATCCACACTTCCTTATACCGTCTTAACGGATCATTGGATTGATTGATGGAAAGGATTTGCGAACGTTCCTTGTCGGTCAGTCCCAGAAGCGCTTGAATCGAATCGAACTTGTTCATGTATTTACGCTGGTCAAGAAGTATTTTACAATCGGAATTATTGATAATACTCTCTTTAACTACCGGACTGGAAATAATATCATCAACTTCCTGCGTTACCACAACAGCCTCTCCAAAGAATTTTCTTACCGTTTTAAAAAGGTAACGCAGATATTCTGCCATACCTTCTTTGGACAAGGCTTTCCACGCTTCTTCCAAAAGGATCATTTTCCTGACGCCCTTTAACCGCCTCATTTTGTTAATGAAAGTTTCCATCAGGATAATGGTGACAATCGGAAAAAGTACGCGATTATCCTTTATATTATCCAGTTCGAATACGATAAACCGCTTACTGAGAAGGTCTAACTGCTTATTTGAGTTAAGCAGGTAATCATACTCTCCACCCATGTAATAAGGTTCTAAAACATTGAGAAAGTTATAAATATCAAAATCTTTTTCCCGTATCTTTTTCTGTTCCAGAATAATTTGGTAATCCGTCCGGACAAAATCATAAAATGAGTTGAAGGACGGTTTTATCCTCCTGTTCTTCTTCAGTGATTCCAGATACAGGTTCACAGCATTTGAAAGAGCAACCTCTTCGGCTCTTGTAGGAGCCTCATCATCGCGTTTCCAAAGCGTCATGATAAGCGTTTTTATACTCTCGCGTTTCTCAATATCAAAAACCCCATCTTCCGTAAAAAACGGATTGAAGGCAATGGGATCTTCTTCCTTGTAAGTAAAATAGATTCCATCTTCTCCACCTGTTTTTTGATGAATCAAATCGCAAAGTCCCTGATAGGAATTTCCGGTATCCACAATCAGTACATGCGTTCCCTGTTCGTAGTACTGTCGAACCAAATGGTTTGTGAAGAATGATTTACCGCTGCCGGAGGGACCCAAAACAAATTTGTTCCGGTTGGTAATGATTCCTTTTTTCATCGGTAAATCCGAAATATCTACATGCAGCGGACGACCGCTTACCCGGTCAGCCATCCGGATACCGAACGGACTTACGGAAGACTTGTAATTGGTTTCCCCGATAAAAAAGCACAGTGCATTTTCGATGAAAGTGTAAAAACTTTCTTCCGACGGAAAATCCGCTTCATTGCCCGGAATGCCCGCCCAGAAAAGGGCAGGCACATCGACCGTATTGTGGTGGGGCTTACATTCCATTAAAGCAAGTTGAGAACCAACATCATTTTTTATCTGTTTCAGTTTTTCGGGCGTATCGGCAAAAGCCAGCACGTTAACATGCGCCCGGATGGAAGTCAGTCCACCGGAGTGGGCTTCGTTCAGGTATTCTTCAATCCATTGTTTGTTAATCTGGTTGCTTCTGGAATACCTCGAAAGCGAGTGCATG
>Ga0123357_10011842_pt1 | contig 11211 bp, 7 predicted proteins | sample TergutEmb28metaG_FD_89873 | JGI IMG/M metagenome (GOLD analysis project Ga0123357, IMG submission 89873) | Embiratermes neotenicus P4 segment gut microbial communities from Petit-Saut dam, French Guiana - Emb289 P4 | ecosystem: Host-associated > Arthropoda: Insects > Digestive system > Gut ... | reverse complement strand
TTATGTTCCTAGTATTGAAGTTGCTAGTATTCTATATTTGGTGTTGTGACGGCATGCGTTTGGGTGTTCAGGTTATGTCTGCGTGCCTTGTTGATGTGTCTGCTGCTGGTCATGTTGCTGTAGCAACACGACCGGCAACAGACACATCAACGAGGCACACAGTCATAACCTGAAGACCCAAACGCATGCCGTCACAACACCAAATATAGAATACTAGCAACTTCAATACTAGGAACATAACACTCCCTGAGGATGGTCCAGAAGGACCGAAACATGCAGGAGTAACGACGAATTTTAAACAAAGTGATATGTTTTAAAGGGTTAAGTGTAAGTAAATATTTTAAAAACATATAACAGTGCAATTAGTTGGTCAATATACAAAAACTCTATATGTTTCGGACAGTTCCTCTGTCCATCATTAGGAGTTTTTCACTGTACACACAGCAATGGTGTATCTATCAACTCCTCTTAATGTCTGGCACTGATCTTGTACTATGAAATTTTTTTTTATTCTAATCTTGCTGTCTGTGCCAGCAGCTCAGTGGCTTCTTGCTGAGTACTATAGTACTGAAATTTGGTTACATCTTGCAATGCTCTCTCGGTTTGTTTTTACATGAGAATTTGTTTCTGTGACATTTGTAACTGATGCTATTGCAGTGTGGTGGATGAACCTTGCTATCCATACAAGGCAGGATTTGGGTTCGTGGAAAGGTGTCGACTGCCTAAGCGCTCGACCCTTCTTACAGCTCGCTGCAAACCTCCACCCCATCCACAGACAGTTCTTCGTACTGACCTCTACCGTGTGGGACCGTCATACCGTCTTGGCTCAGAGCAAGATATCATGTATGAAATTATGGAGTCCGGACCAGTTCAAGGTACAGCACAGCACTTGGAAGTATGCATAACAGAAATCACTAACATTCTTGCATGCGGTTAGTTTTTTAAATGTATTTTTGTGATAGACAAAATAAACCCTCAGATTACCAGCTGTTGATCCATCAATCAGCTGAATGTGTGCTGTTGTACACCGGTTTGTTCACTGCACATCTTGTCATGAAATTCTAAAAACATCAACTTTGTGAAGCAGTTACCAAGTACATGCATTGTTCATACCTGCTGAATGTGCTATTTTCTTTCTGTTTTGTGTGCCAAAATACTTGCATATTTATCCATCATTCTGCTGTGCACACGTGTCTACTTCTGGTTGTGCTACACTGTAACGTTGCTGCTTGGACATGGGGAAAGTACATTAGAGCAATGGATTTTCATTTGCAGCATATGGGCTCTTGGGCATGGATAAAATGTGTTTGATATGAAAGAAAAAAGGAATCATGTTCTACTATATCTATTCAGCAATCCATAACTGGTCGGGGAACATGGTGGCGCAGTTGGTTGAGACACTGCGCTACAAGCCAGAAGGTTGCGGGTTCGATTCCCGATGGTGTCATTGGAATTTTTCATTGACTTAACCCTTCCAGCTGCACTATGGCCCTGGGGTCAACTCAGCCTGAAACAGAAATGAGTACCAGGAATATTTCCTGTCGGTGGGGTAAAGGCAGCTTGTGTGTAAGGCTGACAACCTTACCACCTTCATGTGCCGACTGTCTTCAAATCTGGGAGCCTCAACCTCCTGGAACCCTCAGGGACTGTCCAGGCCTGTAATGAGATTGATTTACCTTTTAATCCATAACTGGTATCACAAAATATCTTACAAGGTGCCTTATTTGCAGTATATTTCTTTGTTGTATCTCATTGGAGAGTAGAAAATATGCTGTGGCTGTTACACTATGCATACATGTATTAACATGTGGCAGTTGCACGGGTTTATTATTTTTCTGAATCCTTGTATTGAAGCACCAGTCAAATATGTGCTACAGACAAGAAAAAAATGAAGGTTGTTCTCCTTACACCAGTATACCTCTTTGGTTTTAAGAAAGTTAAGATTTTTTGGTATCATTGTCCAAATATAGAAACAGTTTGTCTCTATCCTACCGTTTTCTGGTTTAAGTATTTAATTTCTTTTTGTATCTTAATTTACAATTTTTTTGTAGTTTGCTCTTGATGTGTCTTATTGTTCATACATTATTGTCGTTCATAATTCATTTGGAAGTTTATGTAAAGGCGTTGGAATATCAGCCACTGTATTGTCACCTGAAGGAAAGCTTGGCTTGCTGTATTTGCTTCACATTTTTTAATTCATTGTTTTTCGTGTTTGTTATACTTGATAACATCTATTATTTATGTCACAGTTTTATAACAAATACTTTATCTGGGGCAGTTGGAATGTGAATCACCATTTGATGTTTGGTTGACCATGCATCGTAGTTCACTGTGGAATAAGAAACCAACTAGATATCACTTAGTATTATATTTATTCCTCCTTTATAAGTTGCTCAACATGTTTCGGGCCACCTTGTGCCCATCTTCAGGAGCTGACGACTTAGTGGTATTTTTTCACGTGTGGTGTAGTGTTGTGGCTGTGTAGGCAGTCAGATGAGGTTGGTTGGTTGGTTGTGTGTCCATTGGGAAGTACGTAGCATGTTGTGCTATGTACTTCCCAATGGACACACAACCAACCAACCAACCAACCGGATCTGACTGCCTACACAGCCACGACACTACACCACACGTGAAAAAATACCACTAAATCGTCAGCTCCTGAAGATGGGCACAAGGTGGCCCAAAACATGTTGAGCAACTTATAAAGGAGAAATAAATATAATAGTAAGTGACATCTAGTTGGTTTCTTATTCCACAGTGAATCACCATCTCTGAAAGGTATAATTCCCATGCTCCTCTTCACATAATACATATTGTTACAGCTACCATGAAGGTGTATCAAGATTTCTTTCTGTATGGGAGTGGAGTGTATCACCACGAGGGCAATGGTCCCAGTGGCTACCATTCAGTTCGTATCATTGGCTGGGGTGAGGATGTTACGCAGCGAGAGCCCGTCAAGTTTTGGGTGAGCATATTCTCATACTATATTAGGCATTCCTTACACAAAGTGAATTAGAGAAAATCATAAAGGAAGAGTGGCATGTTTTTCTTACATGAGTAAATTTAAACTATGAAACAAGTGGATAAATTTCAGTTAAATGTGCTCATGGGAAGTCTGCACTAAAAGCTAGTGTGATTTTCGCTTTGGTTTGTCCTCGTCAGACCACCGCCACCTTCCTGCAGGGTAATTAAATTTTGTACCTGAAACAAACTCTGTTTCTAAGGTTTATAGTGTTGCAGCTGCTTTGTATTTACAATTTGTGCTACATGCAGTGTTCTTTCACCTGTGAAATATGTGTTGTACTGTTACTTTAGCTTATCATCATCATCATTAAGGCAACCTGTTTGCATTTGTCAGTAGTAAAAATTTGAATAAGTTATGATGTCTGTGTCGTGATCATATGTGGATTCATCCAGCATGCACATGAACAGAAATGAATTATTTTTGCAATTTTATAAATTTAATACGAAATATGAATGCAAATACTAGCAGATCTGTAGGAGTCTGCAGTGGAAAGGTGGGTTTTGTGACTTAGCACAAAATTCTTTGTTATTTTGTCATGACTAGAAGACAGATACCAGGTGAATAATGAAGTTCTACAGAATCATCCATGTTCGCTGGAACCAAATACAGAGTGGCTGTTTTCCACGTGTGGCACACGAACCAGCCCACAATAACTGGTGTGGCCCTTTGCCATAAAAAGGTTGGTGACCATGAGTAAATGATAAATTCAAAACCAGATACTGATGTGCATGAAAATGTATTTATGTTTCAGCTGGTAGCAAATTCTTGGGGCGCCCAGTGGGGCGAGAATGGCTACTTCCGAATTCGAAGAGGTGTCAACGAATGTGAAATTGAAGACTTTGTCCTGGGAGCATGGGCTGACACCCACGTGCAGACCGTTCCTACGCGCCCGCCCTCTTCAAACAATCAGCTTAGTAATGTCATCTAGATGACTGACATAGCGGCATGTGCTGTCAGTTGCCATAACACTGCCATAACCACTGAGTGCTCGAGTATAATAAGTACTGTGTGGATAATGGTGCCAATGATGTGACCCAGTAGCATTTCCAAGGCTTTAGTTCAGAGTGATGCAGACAACACTGCCTTATGGCCATTACCATAGCTCACAGAAACAGTTAGTAATCAAAATACTGTGAGAGCAGTATTGGAATGGCTGGAGTCTTGGTCATCACTTGGTTGGAAGACAGGTTTACACTGCTGAACAAACACTAGGCCTGTTAATGTAATATGTGCACAGGTTACCCACTTTCAAAGTGCCGCTGAAGCTGACTTCACTGAGCAGCTGAAGACATGTTTAAACGGAGAGCATAAGGAGCTATGGTCATCCAGTTGAGCATTGTGCTTGTTCTGGATGGATTGTGCTTTTTATGTTCATCACAAATAATTGTCTAATTTTTTCATATTTTTATTATTGCATTGCATGTATTACTTATTAATGATATGCTAAATTTGTAATTACATATCATGCAACTTACTAGTAAAGAAGGATGTGGGCAAGTTGTACTATGAGCCACAATTTTTGGGTGAAATGAACAAAATTACATTCTGCATGTGTCAGGAGAGGTTTTAAATGCTGCGTCTGTTTTCAGTGAAATGCCGAAAGATTACAAGCAGGAACAACTTGTGGCACTTTGGAACATACCAGAATCATACTCTCAGCATTTGAGATTTGAGCTGTTTGGGATTTCACGCCACTACCGACGTTTCGGGAGAAGCTATGGGACCCACCTTTCAGGGGTCAGGCAGTCTGAGAAGAATGTGGGGAATACCGGTATGCATATAAGTTGTGTATCTAAGTGTTCCCAGCATTGATCTCGGATTGCTTGACGTGTGATGGTGGGACTGAGAGGTCTGGAAATGTCTAAGAGAATAACGGTCTACACTGCGTAAAATCCAGAAAGAGCGCAGATCTCAATTACACCGTGGCAGAAGCCTAAAATCACGCAATACTCTCAGCATTTATTTTAGAGTTGAATGGAAGACTGGGCAAAAATATGTGCACGTCTGAGTAGAGGGCTGTGACAGACGTGAGTGATGTAAAGTGTTGAACAGGGCATTGAGAAGTACATTCTACAAATTAAATGAACGATCTATGTACATAAAGTGATACACCTACCAACAGTGCAATTAACCCCTTGCAAACCATCCTGCAATTCCATTAATTATGGAATGGATATAAATGCATGCAAGGTATGGGAGTGAGAAGTGAAAACATGATTTACAATACACTGACAACTTAAAGGAATTTCAGCCTTCACAACTAAACATTTCACTGCCCGAATGACCCTAATGTGCTTGAAATAAATCCAAAGTGCGGGCATTTTTTGGGATGCCCCTCTCTCTTCTGTAGTAGTTGGATATTGGGCATTCTGTACTCTTTGGAATTGCCGTTGGATTGCTAGCAGCAGGCAGCAGCATATTGCTATTTGCTTTGTAAGTGTGTGTACATTCCATGCTTATCACAAGCGAAGTGCAATGAAGGTGCGCATTTTGTTTCCAAACAAAATTCAAATGTCGCTGCTCCTGAGGTTAAGCGTTTTGTTTTAGGTGAAGGGGTCAAGAACAAGTGTGCTGTCTTATGATGTGCATACAGTGCTGCACTGCCATTATGCCCACCACTGCCATAAACCTAATCCTGTTATTCCTACAAGAAACATAAGTTACAAATTAATTCTTACTCGAATGCAGTACAGTAACTACTGATACTAGGTGTGCCTCCCAGAAATTTTCACTTGGGGAGAGGAGAAAGGCCGACCCTGTGGCTGTATGTAGTTTGATGTTAAAAATTATGGTTTTGAAAATGGTTATAAAAATCACGTCTTATGTACAACTAACATAACATTGTTAGAGAAACTGAACTTACGTACCTACAAATATAGCTACATTTTCCATGATAAATTACAAGATTGATCTTCTCGGGTCTTTCAATTTGGTCAAAAATATTTCATGGTTTTTAATTCTGTTTCTCAAAATTCTAATATATTGGTAAATGGCCGATTGCAGTAGCTGATTTTTGGCTGAAGTGTAGAGCGCACACAATATGCATACAAAATCTGTTTTCCAAATTTCGATTTGGAGGGCGGGGCTGCAACCCAGCAACCCCACCACACACACAGATTAGCCACTGACTGATGTGTTAGCAAGCAAGAACAGCAAAACTAAAATGACTGAGTTACTGAATGCTCCAGTACGAATAAAATAAGACAGTGATTCATAAACTGTTTCAGTTCCACTCTGTGTAATATGGATTGTGATAAATCAGAAGGGATTATTTGATGTTTCACTCAGAATAAAAATTGCAGCGCAATCCAGTTTTTTGTACTTCACAGGGGGTAGTGGAAGTCGTGTGTAGTGTTTGAAGAGTAATGTAGTTTTGTGCATTGTGTGCACTTTAGAGAGAAGCGTATGTCCTTCAGAATAGCTTGGAATGCATTTTCTTATGAATTGCACTGCATCTGGCTTTATCACGAACAAGTGGAGTACATTCAGTGGGAAGTAGTTGGTTTCAAGCCCCAGCCCTTGCTGTTTTTCATCTCAGACTTCATTCAGCTGAATCAGTTGGCTTGGTTTAATATTAAGTACATAGTTGATTCTGTTTTTGGTCATCTGTGTCAGTCAGTTGAAGCTGCTGCTGCTGAGTATGATGTATGGTGCCTTCTGGTCTTGCGAGCAAAGTGCTGGCCTTGCATGTGGGAAGTGTTGAGTCTGAGACTGGTGAATCCAGTCTGGATGTTTCTGTACATATGTCCGGAGGTAGGGATTCGTAAGGCCCCTTTGTTGACATCTTCATTTTCATTATCACGCCTTGGTGACAAAATGGAGTCCTGCCCTGCATGTGTTCCCGCTTCAAATCCGGATTCTCACCCTCATCTTTGTCAAATCAGCAGAGACCATGTTGGTAAGAAGCCAACAACACAACAAAGAGCAAATATATCAATGGAAGAAGATTCATTATTATTGTATGTAACTTTACAGTAGTATGCAGTACAAAGAGCAAAAGGATGGTCTTATAAATAAACTGTACTAAAGTCATGTAAAATAAAAATTAAGGCAAAAAATATTTTCATTTAGTTCTTAGATTTAAGAATTAATTGTACTTGTTTTTTGTTGTTGTTTGTGTGATTAAGCTTTTATTTCCCATACAAGCAACAACACTTCAAACATAATAATGTACAGAGGTATAAGATGCACTTGTTTCTAATCTTACTGTTCCCATGTTAATGTATTTCAGTGTTATATTGTTAGACTATTCCAAGTATTTCCATTCTTACAACAAATAATGTTTTTCATATTTCTGTATACTTAACTTCCTCGAAAGTTTGCCAATTGAAACAGCAGATCTGAAGCATTGCAAGGGTCTTGTTAAAGAAAAATGCCTAGCTGGAATATATGGTGCCCTGACCACATGTGCCATGCAAGCAGCATACAGCACACACTTCACCTCTTCAATATATTAAAATATGTGCTTAACATGCGACTGTGATGGAGTTGTGTGCTGTTAATTCTGAATAAAATTTGTTCATGTTGTGACTACTGATAAACACAGCTGCAATCTTTATTGTTAATAAATATTGGGAGGTTTTGTTTGCATATAAAGTTGATAAGGCAGAGGTATCCTGTAACCAGAACACACACAAGGAGTGTGGACATGCAACATGGCTACGTGACTCTGGACAGAGCTTCATGCTCTGTATGTTTTACCCTTGAAATAGCCTTGAGAGTGCAGTTAGTATTGATAGTGTTTGGGCCATTATGAACTTAGTTGTGTACTGGTGATTGGGCCATTATGAACTGGTGTTGGGCCATTATGAATATAGTTGTGTAGTGGAGAACAGCACTTTGCCACTAATGACCTGAAACCTCCAGTTTGCAAGCAGTGCATTACTTGGATACATTGTTACAGCTCACTTATAGCAGATTATTTTTTATATATGAATGTTGTAACTATTCAGTGACACTGTATGTATGTGCTTCTATTTGTAAAAGGAGGGTCATCTGAGAGTATAAAATAATATATGTAAATCCTACACATTTTGTGTCATGTGGTTAAAATGGACATTAGTTGTGTATCTGAGGTGAAACCAGAGGGATGCTGTAGCGTGGGGCATGCATTTCAACGTCACAGTTTCTGTCACTGCGCACATTTATCAAGTATTAAGACAGCTGGCGGTTAACATTTTTAATAGGTGTAAATAACATGTCAAGGTACAATGAAGTTGTGTGTTGTGAATGCGCAGGGGATTGTAGAAGTACGAGTCCACATTTTCTTGGCTTTAGTACAAGATGGCAATGAGTAGTCAGTATCACGTCCTAACCGTGGGAGGGGGGAGCTCCTTGCATAGGGCGGATGAATGGACCCCAGAATGGATTTGAACATTGGAGGAAAAAACATTTTCTTGTCCTTGCGTGTGCTTTTTTGAGGCATTTGTTACAAAGCAGAAAAAGAAAGGTCACATGGTGGGTGACCTGGTCTCTTCATTTGTGACCTATTATTGATGACTAAACTGTATCCAATTTACATTAAATTCGGTATAGGTAAATCAGTCCCATTACTTGTCCGTGATGCCTAGAGGGTTCCAGGAAGTTAAGGTTCCCAGATTACATTACATTAAAATGGCCCTGGATGGTAACGTCAGCCCTTACGCACCGGCTGTTTTTACCCCCAGGAAATACTTATTTCTGTTAGAGGCTGAGTCGACCTCAGGGTTGTAGTGTGATCGGAAGGATTATGTCAATAAAAAATTCCAATGACACCATCCGGAATCGAACAGCGACCTTCTGATTTGTAGCACAGTACTTTAACCACTGTGCTATCGCAGTCCTCCAAATTCGGTATAGACGTATGTCAAAAAAATTGTCTGGCATTCACGCCATGAAAATCTGCTCGTTGGCTGTTGCAATTTCTTCTGGCTTTGCTGTGTTTATGCATCTGTTTTCCCTCTTTCTTGATCGATGTGGGTGGAACTGTGTATAGCCCATATCCATGCGGGGTTATTGAGCACTTGTATTTTTTTTGGTGAAAATCGATAAGAGTGGAACCCATACTTCAAAGGGAGGAATGGAAATTTCCAGTTATTTTATTTTACATCTTTCATGCGCCTGGGACTGCTATGGGGCTGGCGTATGTATAGAACTGGCTGCCTTTAAAAGCATGCATTCTTCCATTTGCGACTTGGGCATACCGACAGAAAGACTTCCTCCAAATTTTGCTTTGAAAACGCGGAAAGTTTTGAAATGTTAAAAAGAGCGTTTGGAGAAACGTTGGGAAGACCACAAGTTTTTGAGTGGTTTTGAAGTTCAAAAACTGTGGGACCTCGTCGAAAATGCTGACTACCCCGGGCGTCCTGTTAGATGACTGGTAGCGAACGACTTTTGACTTTGCTGGTGTCAGTGGAAAAGAAACTAATAATTCTATTAAAGATTAATTTGGATTTAACAATGTATATTACAGTGTATATTACATGTACTTTAGCATGGTTATGTCAATAAATAATGTATATATGTAGAGAAAAACCAGTAGAAAGGTGCTGTGTTGTATGGTTAAATATTGGCTTCCAGCAATAGTACAGACAAATGTGTTGCTATGGGCTCCACATTTGTGGGGTTATTACCAGACTTTTTCATAAAGCGGAATGAAACCTGATTAGCGAAATGGCCTACTTACGTTTTTGCGGTATGTGGATGAGAGATTTTACATCCACCGACTACTGCAAAAAGTAACGAGTTAAATACAATACACAGGAACAGGGAACTGAGAAACACCAATGAGATACAAGAGAAAATTAATTTCCTGGATTTAATCATAGTAAGGAGCCCAGACCACTCCCACAATACTGGAAATTTATGTATGGATGTATGCAAGGTATTACGAAAACTGTTAAAAAGGTAAAATGGTTTGGAGAATGAATATTCATAGAAAAACCCACAGGTAGGTTTGAACAAGGAGTGTTACTGAGTGAATACAAGATTCCCGGGGGGGGGGGAAATGTATATATATATATATATATATATTTATAAATACATAAACACTGCCAATTATGCGCATGAGCAGAACAACTGTGTCCCCCAATCTGTGGTGCATGTCAGCATCAGGCACAATTGCTGGATGAACTGTTGACAAGGCAGATCTACGCATCCAGTGTCTAACGCGTGTACCAAGATTTGTAGAGTGCTTTCGTAACAAATCTACGTTGTCGCAACAAATCTAATAATGACAGGCTTTTTTTTTTTAAATGATATAAATGCGCTAAGGTTAGTGCACGGTTTCAAAACATTTAGCCCCTAATAGACATTTAACACATGTTTCTGGGTTTGGTTATTTTGAATACAAATTGAGATTTTATACACTTATACCTAGAAGTACCCCCTTGCTGTATTAACAGTTGTGAAATCTATAACAATATCCTGTACAAGTCATCATATATATTTGGCTGCTCAACAGTTGTGAAATCTATAACAATATCCTGTACAAGTCGTCATATATATTTGGCTGCTCACAACACCCCGTTAAACAATGCAACAACCCAAGTAAACCCCTGCTGCATAATGTGTGTTGTTTAAACATCAGACTCAAAATATGTTGTTATAAGAAGAGAATGCAAACGTCTGATTCTGTTTAGTCAGCTTTTGTTCAGATTCGACAATGCCAGCTCATGGACTGCAAGGTTGCGATAAGCAATTACACTGAACGGAGGTTGGTTCGTGTCTCCTGTTAATTGTTAGGCAACCTATTGGAAATCCTTTTCTTAACGTTTTGCAACTTTAAATAAACTAGTGAAATTATTTAGATTGACTTCATGTTTATAAATTGTTTTGTGTGTGATATTTAGGTTTACACTGAAAGAGTCCGCACGATAGGTTTTGGTAATTATTGTTTGCATTTTGTGGTTATTCTTTCTAATGCCTGGTGTACTATGTAGGTAAACAGACCGCTTTCATGTTACTGTGGTTAATTTCACTGGCATTAATGTTTGCTTATATTGTGGTAGCTCTCTTGTCTTAATCAGACCATGTTCAACATTCCGTGTGGCTTATAAGGTAACTTTCACAGTATATATATATATATATATATATACAGTAAAACCTGTGTAACTTGACCACCGACGGTTCCTGAAAAAGTGGTCAACATAAGCAAGTGGTCAACTTACACAAATGTGTCCCAAAATAACTTTTATACTCGTATTTTA
>Ga0123357_10011841_pt1 | contig 11213 bp, 10 predicted proteins | sample TergutEmb28metaG_FD_89873 | JGI IMG/M metagenome (GOLD analysis project Ga0123357, IMG submission 89873) | Embiratermes neotenicus P4 segment gut microbial communities from Petit-Saut dam, French Guiana - Emb289 P4 | ecosystem: Host-associated > Arthropoda: Insects > Digestive system > Gut ... | reverse complement strand
GTTTTGGACAGTTCCTCTGTCCATCATCAGGAGTTTTTCACTGTACACACAGCAAACCTGTATGACATATACCATTGCTGTGTGTACAGTGAAAAACTCCTGATGATGGACAGAGGAACTGTCTGAAACATGTAGAGTTTCATTTCAAAAATAAATTTGAGAAATTAGTGCATCTAATTGGTTTTATTATAAGAATTTATCACAATGCACAGTCATCTGAATGTCAAATTCCTCTACCTTTCTAATTCACTGTTCACTAATCATTGTATAATTAATGCCATATAATCTCAGAAACTGACAGTGCCATCTATAAAAGATATACAAGTCATTAAAACATTAAACATAACTCATCTATTCCACTACAATACAATTATTTTTCAACACAATCCCCAAGCACCTCAATACATTTGTCTGACATCGGCTTGAGTTTAAAAACTGCATCCCGGTACAAATATGGCTCTCGCATTTGCAACCATTCACGAACCATTCCCACTTCTTCATTACTGTGAAATCAACAATCTTCCAAAGTGCTGCACCAGTGGCCCAAATGCACCCCAGCTTGTTTTGTTCAAAGAGTCATATGATGCAACCATTTCTCATTGCACATCAATAGCTTGATTTCTACTGCAACCTAAACTTTTAATTTATGCCAAGAAAGGACTAATGCATCAACTTGCTCAGGGATTATGCCAAAAAAGTAATGATACTTCTTCAGTGGAATAAATGACCTACGTATAGTACAGTAATGACTTCACATATAATGTTTATGACTTCAGAAACCCTATTTATTTAACATATCTCATACCTGATCTGTGTGTCCTTGCAAGACAATTCTCTCTGTTTGAGTTTCCAAATCCCAGATTCGTACCGTCATATCATAAGACCCTGATGCCAAGACATCCTCTGCAAGTGGGTGAAATTTGATGAAGTAAATCTTCTCAGAATGTCCATCAAGGACTGTATTAGGCTCATTCGTCGGTTCAGCAAGGCCCTCTTCTGGGATAAGCCACAGACGAATGGCTCCATCATCACATGCTGCAAAACAACACAGAACTCTCACAGTTCAGTCAACCAAACAAGCACATTTACTGCAAATATCCATGTAATTTGACTTAACACATGAGGTTCTTATTGCCAGCACCTCTGCAAGGTCATTTAGCATTTTCCTTATACCATGATCTGTAAATGACCACATCGCCTATGCATATTAAGTTGCTTTAACATTCACGTACATAACCAGGAATTGTCAAACAAAGCTACTTCATGGTACACTTAGATCACTACACATCACCAAATTTCTGGTGTTTCTTTCTCCCTTTTATTGTACCTTTCCCTATAACCTGGAGTACAGTTATCCCGTTGTATTTATTAAAATGTCATCAATGGTTATCAGACCAATACAACAGCATAAGCGTTCTAACATTCATCTATTTCTTAAATATGTGTCATGTTTTGGCCAACAATTTAAGCCATTATCAGGTGATATTACAACAATATGAAAGGTAAAACTGATGAGACTATGGAAAAGCCCCTCTTCCTTAGTCATGTCACTTACATAAGAAATAAATAAATGTTAGAACACTTAACGCTGTTGTATTGGTCTGATAACCACTAAAGACATTACCTTTCTCTATCTTTAAATTTATTATATACTTCTGTTTGGTCCACACAGCAATTATATGTTAAGACTTGTATCTGTACTGTTAAATGCAAGACATATTCACGATCTGTACTGAAAAACACAAACTGTGAGTCAGAAATCAGTGCACTATTCAACCCATTGCTCCTCACCAACAGCCAGCCGCTTGCAATTAAATGGATCCCATGCGAAATCCATGATGTTAGTTCCATGAACTAAAGTTGGTATGACTCCATCTGGAAGTCTGCCAGTCCTGCTGAGCTCAAACACTGCAACCTTGCCACCTGGTCCACTCAGTGGCACTGCGACTCTTTCGGGATTTGCTGCAATTCAATGCCGCCTTAAAAACAAGTCTACTTATCCCGAAAATTTCAAGTTATCAAGAACCTAAAATATTTACTGTTATGCATACTTATTATTCATGCTTTCTTGTTCTTAGTACCATTACCACAGCAGTTTATGTTCCATCACACACAATTTCCTGTTTCTGAAAATGCTGAGTACTCATTCATTTATGGATATATTTCATGCCTCATAACACCTTCTTCTTCCACACTTCAGAACATCACAAAATAACACAAGGGCTTACTAAATAAAGAAATATAAATAAATATGGAAGCAAATTACAAGAAATGGAGATGACAGTCTTAATGAACACAATCAAATATTCTATACAGGACTGTGAAAAGGGCAGAAATGGACAGAATGCAGGAAACACAAGGACATGGATAGCCCCCCCCCCAAATTCAACACCATAACTCTAAATGAAACAAAAAAAAAATACCATCAGTATAATCTAAAAGAAAAAACGTATAATACATGACAACCATGTTTCATGGTGAACATTATTAACAGTATGGCTTGGCATTATAATGAAACATGAAGTTCTCCTTTTGTTTGTAGTATTACTTACAACCAGCAAAACAATTTCTTTTTATAAAAAGGGTAAATATTTCATCCTACAATCTCGCACAATATGGTAACCAAGCAGCACACATGACAAATGGGCACATCAAAACAAAAATACACCAAAACATGAAATACTGTACTGTATCTCATCTACTTGCAGAAAGCGAAACAATAAACGTTAAACAATTAAACATAAGTAATCACAGAAATAAATAATAGTAGTAGTCGTAGTAGTAATAATAATAGAGGAAAATAAAACACAGATTATTGCATTATGTCACTTGCTATTTTATTTCACTTCTTATGTGCTCAACATGCTTCGGACATTAATATGTCCATCATCAGGAGCTTGCGACTATTCTGTTGAATTACCACATCGGTCATATTGTTCTTGGTTTGATGTATGTTGGAGTTTCAGTGTGGTTGGGTTGGAGTGATATCCGTGTTGCAGGCTGAAGCCTGAACCAAGAACAATACGACCAATGTGGTAATTCAACAGAATAGACGCAAGCTCCTGATGACGGATATATTAATGTCCGAAACATGTTGAGCACATAATAAGCGAAATAAAATAGCAAGTGACATCAAGCTGGTCTTTTATTCTTCAACAATTTCAAAGAGGTTGAACTGGATTGTTTTTTATTATTTTAATGGTGAAAATATGTTACTTCAAGGTGTTACAACAGTTATGCATACTTCTGGAAAGATATAAACAATAGAAACATGGACAACAGGGACTTTTATGAGCCACTTACCATGGAAACCATCACATTCTCCTGATAGCTGTCTGCCGACATTACGGATATTTTCAATGTAGGTTGACTTGTGTAATGGTGTCCCCTTGAGGTGCCGAAATTTTGACACGCGTCCTACGCATACACACAGCACACATCACACACTTTGTATTCAATGCATATCAACATTATCTTGCTCATGGTACAACAATGTCTACCACTGAAGCCACAATATAAATATTACTTGATATGATTTCAAACCATTAAGGTAATTACGCCTGCAATAATGAAGTATTAGTTACATTGCAGTCACTGAAGAAACAAGTATGCTACAAATTTTCATCACTGAATAACATCATGGTTCAAAGACACTAAAATATATGAAATACATTAGAAAGTACGCAGATAAAAATCTATAGAACTGACATCAAATTGTTAACACATAAAACAGTATATTTGAAAGTAAAAAAAATTGTTAACAAAGATACTGTCACTTCACATCACACTACACACATTATAGACTTCAGTGCCAATACTACCATATTTTCAAATTTTTATGATATGCCTATCATTTGTGGTTGATGGTTTATAAGTGATAATCAAACATGTTTTAACAGCCAGTGACACTACCTTATTCATACAATTACTAACCAAACACAGTTGAAGTCCTCTTTGGTGTTGGAGTCGTAACTGGCTCAGGCTTCTTGTCCTGTGGTGGAGTCTTGCATGCAGCTGGCTGCTCTTGTGAATGCTGCCGTTGCACAACGTGTGGCCTCTTACTTTCAACATCTTCTTTCACCACATCTTGTCCACCTGCTTTGGAGCTTTTATATGAGTCCTGCCTTCTTAAAGGAGTGGGCGACACAGTAGGACTCCCCCTTTCAGCTGTACCTGTTTCCTGAGCTGATACAGATCTGTTCTCATACATGCGACGGCGTTCTGCTATACTGGAACGCTGCACTGATGAACGTTCAAAGTCTTCAACTTTATCATCTGCATCATCAAATTTCAATGTGTCTGCTGCAAGCTGTGTGCAATCTTGTTCACCTGACCCTGAGCTAATTCTCCTCTCATACAATTTCCTCCGTTCAGCAGTGCTGGGAGTTTTGGGTTTTCCATGTGACTGAGAAGAAGGTGGCAAATCTTCTGAACTTCCACTGTGTATCTGGTCATCTCTCTCTAAAGCATTTTCGCTCAGTAATTCCACTACACACGTAATCTCATCTTCATGTGGACCTAAACTATCTTTACTAGGAGACGCTAGTACATCATCAACTACTTCCTTAAATGTTATATCCCTACATTCATCTTCTTTAGTCTGGAAATCATTTTCAATGTAACTAAGATTCTGCTTTGTGCCAATATCAGCAGCATCCTCCGTATGCCAACTGTTCCCTTGCCTATTAAGATCTCCATTCATGGCTTCATAACCGGGTGCCACCGGGACGGAGAAGACTTTGTCAAATGAGAATTCTGTAGTTCCCTGAATGTCACTATCTCCAGTTCCAGAAGAAGTGAAGTTGAGCTTAGGCGGTGTGAAAGGTTTTGGTCCCAGCCTAGGCTGCTGGAACAAACACAAAACTTGCTGATAAAGATAACCAACTACGTGAACAACCAGCACAAAAAAAAAAAAGGACAAAATTCTGAAAATACACATTTTTAACATCAAATTTGCTTCATTGGCACTCCAATAATTCTTGACACAGTCCACTGCAGACGAACTATGGGTCATTTAATGATGATGCATTGATTACACTGACTATTTGGCTCTAAAAACACTGTGCAAGGATGACAATTGGCTGCATCAGCATCTTTATCGATTTCTTTCTATTTTCATTGTTAATGGGTGCTGCAATTGAAACTGAACATTAAATCTGTATATTACAAGGCTCTGTAATGAACATGAACAATTATTTTAAATATGCCAGTGTAATGAAAAGCATCTAACATAACAACTTCAAAAATATCATGCAGGCCTACATCAAACACCTCAGACAATAAATAACATCCAATATAACTCCAATATAATTAATCAACCAGCAACAAATCAACTATTTCTGTTAATTTAAGACTGAAATATGCAGAAAAATTGCTGACATACTGTACAACCAAATTACTCCTTGGAGGACAAAATTCTTCTTCAGAAACTGACAGTGGCACAGGCAGCCTAGAAACTTCCCACTATTCTGGATCTTAGATTCAACACTGGATTCCAACAGCCCACCACTGAACACCCCCTCCCTCCAGCTAGGTAAATTCTGTCCACATTGTCTCACTCTGTTTGTTTCCAACTTTAATCTTAACACTACAGTCCAATTTATGCCTCTGTCTCAACCCCCAATGTTTGGTGGTTAACACATTGTCTGCATTCCTCATCTCACATATGCATGCTACACATCCCACCCACACTGTCCTACTCACTTCCATCAGTCTAATTATATAAAGTAAGCAGAACAAAATCATGAAACTCTTCGACATGCAATTTTCTCCATTCATTCTGATGCTCCATCATACACACATTTCTCACATGAGTAGGAAACCAGCCCACGTTCCTCTGTGTTTCTAATATTCCCATCTGGCCCATGAAATCAAGAAATTCTTTGTTACCACGCTATGTAGGCTTCCATTTAATGTATAACAACTAACAAAAAACATTAAACAAACTTTATCTTATTCAAAATAACCATAACTCCATTGTTAATCAATAGCTGAACTTTTGAATTTTTTAATTTTCTCTGCAAAGAAACAAGTGTGGTATGGCACACAGAAGTACATATAAATTATCATTTAGCAAGGCTCTTCTTTCTCCACCAGTCCGCCAGTTCATCACCTAAAACCTAAGAAGGTCAAGAAATTTACTAATGTATTTCTGAACTATTCTAAACCAGTATTACATAACAAAATAACAGACCATAAAGGCAAGATAACAGCACCAATCAGACATTAAGTAAATAAAGAACAGAAAGTACTTAGAAGATAAAGAAAGATACAATCATCATCACAGTACACAAGAATAATGATAACTCATTAGAGATGTCTGGTAATCAGATAAGTAAGGTATATTTCTTAAAAAGACCACATGGTTGGTTGAATATGCAGCTGTAGAACAGCAGCCAAACACTATTTATTGTGTAATGTTCAAACTAATTAATTTGCTTATGTATATAAAGAGATCCAACTACTTGCACTTTTATTATGTCTTTTCTAAAATACTTCACATAGAATATCTTAAAAACACATAATCTTAATTAAAATTCACTCCCACATGTTTCAGTCATCGTGTGACCATCATCAGGGAGTCTTTCTTAAAACATGTTTCCTAAAAGAAGTTGCTAAAATTTATTACTAGTTCTTGATGTGGCGGCATGTATGTGTTTGCTTATGTGCCTTCTGCTACTCTGTTGATGTTTCTACAATAAAATAAAATAAAAAAAAAACTATTTGATCTTTATTATATTAACCAACTAATCGTACTGCTGTATGTTCCTAAAATATTTATTTACACATTAACACTTTAAAAATATATCACTTTATAAAATATCGTCATTTTTCTCCTACACGTTTCAGTCCTATTGGACCATCTTCAGGGAGTGCAATGTGCCTTATTTTTGAAGTTGCTAATAGTCTTATTATTGGTGTTGTACCAGCATGCACGTGGGTGTTTAGGTTATGCCTACGTGTCTAGTGCCGCCTAGCGGCACTAGACACGTCAACAAGGAACGTAGGCATAACCTAAACACCCACGTGCATGCTGGTACAGTACAACACCAATAATAAGACTATTAGCAACTTCAAAAACAAGGCACATTGTAACTCCCTGAAGATGGTCCAATAGGACTGAAACATGTAGGAGAAAAATGACATTTTATAAAGTGATATGTTTTAAAGTGTTAATGTGTAAATAAATATTTTAGGAACATACAGCAGTGCGATTAGTTGGTTAATATAATAAAGAACAGTCTATTGCACGGGACAAAAATGAAAACAACTATTTGATGTTTACTGGACCGTGCCTCATTGTGATAACTGAAGAATAAAAACCAACTAGATGCCACTTATTATTTTATTGTACTTCTTATAGGCTCAACATGTTTCGGGCATTACTACGTCCATCATCAGGAGCTTGCAACTATGTTGTTGATTACCACATTCGTCGTTTCGTTCTTGGTTTACTGTAGGTTGGAGGTTAGGTGCGGTTAGGTTGGAGTGGTGTCCGGGTTGCACTCTAAAGCAAGCCGATCTGGATAATTGGAAATCCGGATAACCAGCATCCGGATAAGTGGAGTTCTGTTGTGCATCCATTTACCAGTCAATCATAATTTTTATCAGGTGCTCACAAATCCAGGGCTCCAGACTACTCGGGTGACAACATTTTGCGCGGTGGCGTATAATATTTGAGTCCTCAGGACTGAACTTGCCTCACAACCGTCCTGGCGCCCAGCATTTTTAATCAGCTCCTACAATTTTTTTTTCGAAAATTTGTGCATCCCTGATTTTAATGACGGTTCGTGTTCATTCATCTATCATCAAGCCCTATTACAATAGGTCCATTAGTGGCCGAAGTATCAAAGGTCTCAACTTGATGCCACCCCAGTACGTTTGCTAACTTACAACAGGGTTTTACAGCCAACACTACCTGAATGTCCTTTATTCCTCCCTTAACAAATGAGCAGAGCCCACTGGTAATGTGTGGACAATTGTACTTTGGACTGTAAATGTCTTAACCCTCCAATCGAAAAATATTCTGCTGGCGTGAATTGCAAATTAAGAATGGCACAAAAGCTTAAAGCGGACCGTTATCTATCACTGGCATAAATAAACAATAAACGCCTGGTAAACCAGTGAAGATGAAGGCCACGTGTTAGTTCAAAACGTTATTCTGAGGTGTGCCATCCCCGTTGTGTGTTTAAACTATATGGTGAGGTGAATTCAGTCAAAAACACAACTATAGTTGTGTTTTTGACTGATTTTACCTCACCATATAGTTCAAAACTTTAGTAAACACCCCGCAATGCAGTATTAATTAGTTAATTAATCGATTAATTAATTAATCCCTCGCCTTCAAATACCACTTGTCTTGAGATCCATTACATTACCTCCGTATCTACACCTACAACCTACGTGAGCAATTCCAAAATCAACTTCCGATAGGTTGGTAAAAAGAAACGTGTTGTCATAGCGTCAAAGCGCACGCTCAGTAGTAACAAATAACGTTTGTTATCGCTGAACGCCAACCCTCATACATTTTCGCTGTTTAGTGTAGGAGTAATTAGTGATGAAACATGGACACTATCATCGCCGCTAACGCCAGCTATGAGGTACGTATTCTGGGACCTTAAGGGAATTTTGTTGACAGAATTCATGGCACCAGGGACCACAATAACGTCAGAGGTTTATTGTGAAACGCTAAATAGGATTCGGAAGTTGATAAAAAAAACGACGCGGGGTGCTCACTAAAGGCGTCGTTCTCCAGCACAACAACGCACGGCCACACGCCGCGGCTTGCACAAATGCTTTAATCAAGCTCTTCAACTGGGAGATTTTCGTCCACCCTCCTTACAGTCCGGACCTGGCACCAAGCGATTGCCATCTCTTCACCAAGATGAAGGTCTGATTGGTTACGCAGCCCTTCCGCACCAACGAAGAGCTCATGGATGGAGTCAAGAACTGGCTGCATAACTTGGCGACACCGTTGACATGGACTGGTGTCACGGTACAACAAGTGCCTAAATGTGGATGGCAACTGTGTGGAGAAGTAATGCCGTTATGCATGTAAGTGTTCCATATAATAAAGTTTTGTTCTCTGTTTTGTATTTTTTTAATCAGCCAATTGGAGGTTGATTTTGGAATTGCCCTCGTACAACAAATTTCTTTCACTTCAGATATCCCGACCAAAAAGTGTGTGTATTTTTCATTTCTCTCTTGAATGCTGTATGTCTCGATGATCTCACTCTTCCTGACGTCATAATCCAAACAGTGTAGGCGAAAAGCATAACAAGAACTCCACGTTATGTAAATTTTCAGCATCTTGCTTTATCTAGCTCTTTCTGTCAGACTCAACACACTAAATTCCTTTTATACTTTTCCACCTGAGGATGGAAATGGATCCAGTTTTCGAAGCATTGTGTTCTGTTTGCAGTAGTTGGGTAAAGATAATACTACCCACCACACACGACCATCAGAACACTACACAGTTGTATCTACAAATTCCGTTCGAAATACTTTTGGCTTCCAAATATATACGCCCATTTGACGATTTACGAAGGGAGCTGCCTGCAGAAACGTTAACAGATGTAAGTCTTACTGCAGACTGCACTAGCGTCTGATTTTAGCCACGTCTGAATACGTGGACAAAATTAATTTCAAATTCCCCAGATAATAAAATTAACGACAATATTTTCAGCATTAGTGGGCCGGGTAGCTCAGTCGGTATAGTGACTGCTTACGGGCTGGACATTCTGGGGATCGAATCCTGGTGGGGGCGAGATTTTCCGCACCTGTCCAGACCGGCCCTTGGGCCCACCCAGCCTCCTGTAAAATGGGTACCGCGTCTTTCCCGGGGGTAAAGCGGCCGGGTCGTAGCGTTGACCACCCACCTCATCTAGCGCCGAGATTAAAGAAAGAGTATAGCTATACCTCTACTCCACCTCTGAGCCCTCGTGGTCTGTTCTAGGGTGAAATTTACCTTTACCTTTACCTTTGATAATCCATCTGAAGTCTTTAGGCAGTTTTTGGCACTGGCTGGGTCATTCATCAGCACTAAATGTGGCCACTATTTCGCTAGAACTCACACAAACACAAACAAATCACCTGTGGTTTACCTACTTCTACTCTTTACAGCATTCTGTACCTATAACGTGTTATTTCTAACATCGCACACAATCGAGTTCATGTAGGACAGTGTTTAACAAATGATACTATACATTCCGGAGGTCTGTGGGCTACTTTGAATAAAGACGGCGTGACCTCTTGCGGTACAAGGCATGGAGATGTGATGCTGACATCACGGGGATGCATCGTCTGAAGTGACATTTATTGGAGAAGGCGAAGTGGAGAGAGAGAGAGAGAGAGAGATTCTCCATCAGCGGGTCATCCATGTCACACGGAGCCGTGTTTTGCCAGTATAAAACTCCCACTTTACCATCAAGGCGTACTGTACTGCATAATTGCAGATCAGATAGTATTTATTTCGTTACTGAGTCCAGGCTAATATCTAACCTGTATCAACAGCCCTATTACTATTACTTCTTCACATGTCCCACCTGATCCCATGCTGAGGTATAAAATGAATGTAGCATTAACTCCAGGCCCCTACAAATAACAGTACGCCGTAAAATTTTTGAGAGTTGCGTCGTCAATTTATATTCCTATGAAACAAAAAAGAGATATATTATTGTCAATAGTAAAACGTAGTTTTAAAAAATCAAAACATTAAGGAAAGAAATTAATTCCAGTAATTGTTTAAATAGTAACTAGGAGCAAAATGATTTGTACTCCTCGCCCAATATTGTGCGGGTCATAAAATCGAGAAGAATGAGATGGGCTGGGCAAGTGGCACGTATAGGTGAGGAGAGGGGGGTGTATAGGGTCTTGGTGTGGAAACCGGAGGGAAGGAGACCAGTGGGGAGACCTAGGCGTAGATGGGTGGATAATATTATGATGGATCTCCAGGAGGTGGGATGTGGGTATATGGACTGAATAGACCACTGGGGAGACCTAGGCGTAGATGGGTGCTTAATATTAGGATGGATCTCCAGGAGGTGGGATGTGGGTATATGGACTGGATTGGGCTGGCCCAGGATAGAGATAGGTGGCGGACGCCTGTGAGTGCGGTAATGAACCTTCGGGTTCCGTGAAATGCGGGGAATTTCTTGACTAGCTGCAAACCAGTTAGCTTCTCAAGAAGGACTCTGCACTATGGAGTAAGTAAG
>Ga0123357_10011840_pt1 | contig 11213 bp, 6 predicted proteins | sample TergutEmb28metaG_FD_89873 | JGI IMG/M metagenome (GOLD analysis project Ga0123357, IMG submission 89873) | Embiratermes neotenicus P4 segment gut microbial communities from Petit-Saut dam, French Guiana - Emb289 P4 | ecosystem: Host-associated > Arthropoda: Insects > Digestive system > Gut ... | reverse complement strand
CAAAAACTGGGTGGCCCAGTTTAAACGCGGTGATTTTTCCACCGGTGATGCGCCTCGTCCTGGACGACCCAAAACAGTGATCACCCCGGAGATTATTGACCAAATTCACGAGCTAATCTTGGAATACCGCCGGATTTCGGCTAAATCAATAGCTGAGAAACTGGGCATCTCACGTGAGCGGGTTGGGTCCATCATTCATGAAGATTTGGATATGCGGAAGCTCTCCGCGAAGTGGGTCACGAAATGCCTGAACGCGGATCAAAAACGTCAAAGGTGCCAGTCGTCTGAGCAACTTTTGGATGTTTTTTCGGCGCGATCCAAAACACTTCCTGTCGCTATTGGTGGGCATGGACGAAACCTGGTTATCTCACTGTGACCCGGAGACAAAGCAACAATCAATGAAGTGGCGGCATAGCGGCTCATACCGCCCCCAAAAAAATTCCGAGTGCAAAAATCCGCTGGAAAATTTCTCGCCTCGATTTTTTGGGATCAAGACGGCATCCTTCTCATTGATTACCTTACAAAGGGCCAAACTATCAACACGGAGTGTTACTGATTTCTGGTAGTGTAAGTGAAGGACATTTTGAAGGAAAAACGCCGAGGGAAGGTCACCAAGGAGGTCTTATTCTTGCACCACAATGCTCCGGCCCACCGGGCACTTGCAACCCAGAAGAAACTGGTCTACCTGGGCTTCCAATATCTTGATCAGCCACCATATTCTCCGGATCTGGCCCCGTCGGACTACTACCTGTTCCCTGGACCGAAAAAAACAATTGAAAGGTCGCCATTTTTCGTCCGAAGCGGAGGTCATTACTGCCGCGGAGACCTGGTTAGACAGACAACCTTCTGAATTTTTTTTTGAGTGGCTTGCAAAAGTTAGAGTAACGGGCTAAGAAGCGTATTGAGCTTCGTGGGGAGTATGTTGCATAAATCCCGAGTTTGGTCGCTGTAGCTTGTTTCCTTCCTGGTCGGGCTAAGGACTTATCAGCAAACCCTCGTAGAGCATATTAATAATAACAATTGTAATACAATAAGTATAATAATTCTTACTAATATAAATTTAATCAGGGCTCGTGAAAAATAAAATACCTTGAATTCTGGAGTAAAAGAGAAAAGTTAAAAAAACCATAACAATATTTACAAATAAAAACTTCTTTGCAACTTATGCTTTCCATAATTAAGTTAATAAACCATTAAGAAAAATCTCTAGAGATGACAATAGTGGTCGTTTGCATCTGGCAGAAGGGTTGTTGCAACATTTAGCACTAACATTATGCCAAGTAAAATCTCTGGATTTTCCAAAGAACACATAGCTTCAAAAAGACAAGGTCAGATTTTTAATCCATTGTAAACATTTATGAAGAAAACTATTTCCAGATGACACCTTCTCTAATCCATAAGATATGAAATTTCATGAGACATAAACGATTTGCACAACTATAATTAAAACAACAATAGCCCTTATTATTGTTCTTGTTGTATAGTATCAATTTCACTGGGGCAGAAGGTGTCACAGTTGGTTGAGGCACTGCGCTACAAGCCAGAAAGTCACGGTTTTTAATCTTGACAATGTCAATGAAATTTTTCAGCAACTTAATCCTTCAGGCCACACTATGGCCCTGAGGTCAAATTAGCCTCTAACAGAAATGAGTAATGTTTTTTACTTAAATATATTAAATTATTATATCTTCCCTTTATGTAAATTTAGGGTGACAGCAATTGTATTTATTGCTCATTATTTTTTATGTTAAATCATATTTTTTTTTGTATACATGTGAACTGAGTGTGTATAACGTTTGATAATCATTATCACAAAAAAGTTTTTAATGATATGTTTCATATCCAATGCCAGTGAGGCTTTTAGGACTGGTGAACTGTATTGCATATTTATGTATGTACAAATCAAATGATAAAATCAGGAATAATGAATTGAAAAGAATGTGGAAAGAATCAGTCAAGGCTTAATTTAAGGTACTACCCCAGAATTTACGTGGAGGGAGTGAGAAAACCCACATGACAGGAAGTCTCTGGGCCTAGGTTTAAACTTGGGACTCCTGGATATGAAGCACTTAACCACAAAATTCAGCCTATCAGTTGCACTTATATTACATGAAAAGGTGCAGACTATCTTACCGTGTATAGCACTCTCTAGTTATAGCATGACCTTGGCTTGCATATAATGGAAGCAGATATTCTTGTCCTGGATTGTAACCGGATACTTTTACAAAGGTATCAGTTCCATTGCAATGGTACTGTTGTGCTGAAACAAATTACATTACTGCATGCAGTCAGACCATCACAGTTCCACTAACAGAAGAATTACTGCATACAGGGATATAGGTGGGGGGAGGGGACAGTAGTGTGGCCACCCCAGAGGGTAGAGTCCAAGGGGCATAAAAATTGGAGGCAAAATTACTATTATAAATAAAAAAAAGACTTTCTATGCTCAACAAATCCTAAATTACTGAGCCAAATATAAAGGAAATTCAGTAACTGATTGTGATTTTTTTTAAGTCCATAATTTCTGTTACAGGTGGCCACTGTGATTTCTCACCTCAGGCACCAATAAACCTAGTTATGCTACTGACTACACAAACAGATTTTCTTTCAGTTACTTGAAACAAATATATAATATCCATTCTGTAGCTTACTCACCTAATATATAATGGAGTAAATGGCAAGCGAATAAAATACACGTACAATAATGATGAAATGAGACTTCACGTGATGTACTGAACGGATACATTGCAGGTAACTGAAACACAAGTATGCATTCAGTACAGTATAGAAGTACATACAGACAGTAAGTTATGACATGCGATTCTCACAGCAGTATCAAGATTACAGTCTTGTGGGATATAACACCATGCAGTTTAGTTGATGGTTGCCAATGTTTTGGTTGAACATTCCGCATATAATTTCAACACTAGATTATACCATGAAGATGGCGGTCACATGATCCTCAGAAATGGTACTGAGCTCAACTTGAAACTGGATCTTAGACTTACGAAGCAGGTTGTATTCATAACTACTCTTGACTGTTTATGCAGTTATATCTTACATCTGTTTAGAACAGATGTCAAACCATCCACTGTATTGGGTGTGTGTAGGTATGTACAGCAGATAAGAAGCACGTGTTCTATAAACGTTATGCAATTGGCATAAGAGCTTGAAGAGTCAATGACCATTATTCATTTCAAAATACCCAAGGTTAACTGTACAGAGTTATGCTGGTACTAATGCAGGTCTCATTTTACTGCAGTGGTTCATGATGGCTTTGTAAGGATAACATCTCTAACAGTGTTCCAAACAAAACGTATGATTAATTGTCCTCTGCATGTTCACTGCAGAGTTTTGTAGACAAGAATGCATTTTTATCTTGATCTTCCTATGCTTTCTGTGCATTAGACAATTGTGCATTTTGTAGGACCAACACCAGAAATGCATATATTTATATATTTATTTATAATGTAAACAATCTTAGGTTATGGGCCCAAGTTCAAATGTCAGGCCAATATACCCACAGCATAATTAGATACATCTTGAAGACTGATGTCTTTTGTGACATCACATTGTGCACTTTGGTAGACAGGTACTAATGTTTGAAGGAACCTGCTGCCCCTTTCAGGGTAGGATACCTTGAAAATGGATGCATTAGGTTTCTCCAAAATGTTGACACCTACCTACCATACCATACAATGTCACTTAAAAAAACAGTGGTATTCAAGATTTTCTATGGATATATGAACTCAAAGACACATTACCATGCTCATAAAAGACCAACATCATATAAACTACAAATAAGATAAATATACTCTGTATTTATACCCACAAAAACTATGTACATACAAGTATATTCCATTCTTCCCCAAGCATGCAACATTCCCATCTGTCACATCCTTCTTGGTTCATAATCAGACTATACCAATAGATTAACATGATATACTGCATTTTCTTCAGATGACTGAAGTGTTTATATAGTACCAAACACAGCCAGAGTCCAATGAATGCTGAGGCAGGAGGAATATGAGAGACATACTATATAATCTAGCATTCATCTTTAAGCATCAATAAACACTACAGCAAACAATTTAAGCCAGTCACTAAATACAAAGAAGTGATGTCCACCACACAACCAAATATGGGAACATCAGAGAATTTAACATTACAGTTCCACTTGTGATGGGTCAATAAAACTTAATCTTAACAAGTCTATCAATGAGAAGTGCATTTATTTACAATGCTCTTTAATGTTAATGCTAAATTAATTTTTCAGTGACCTTTATATTTGTCTGACTGGCTATCTACATGCTTCAGCTGCAAAATTACTCCATATATTATGATAAAATTTGGTATTAGAATCTAAGCTAAATGTTGGAAGGCAAATGCAATTATTATTTATATGCAGTAGAGTGACATATTGTGAAATTCAAGTCTGTCATTATCATGTTTTCATCTCGTAAAAGTGGCCCACAATATACAGAATCTTAAAACATGGATGCAGTGATTTCACTATCTTACAATGTCCATATCAGTTCGTTACTCTTCTTAGTCTCCCTTTTCTTCTCTCCAGCTGATTACTTTCTTTATTCATTAGTAATCCAATTCATTCAGTCCTGTATTATATTTAGTACTATACTGTGTGATATGAGGTTCTAACAGCAGTAGTCACAAAGATTAGAGTCTTCTTGGATGTGACAACATGTAGTTCAGTAAATAAGCACCCATGTTTTAGGGGAATCCGCAGCCCTCATTCAAGGTAACACAAGCTAAATATTGAGGCAGCATGTTCCTCCAAATTGTCAGTATCTGTAATGACCAGACAGTAGTGTGTCACATCCCACAAGGCAGTAAACTTCTTATCATTATCATCATCAGTGGTGGTTGTGCTGGTGGTGGTGGTGGTAGTAGTAGTAGTAGTAGTAGTAGTAGTAGTAGTAGTAGTGGTGGTGGTGGTGGTGGTGGTAGTCGTAGTATTGCAGTAGTAAAATTTTGGAAGGAAGAATTTGACAGTGAATGCCAGTTATGAACACAACATGAAGAAACTATTGACCGCCTAACCTTACAATACCTCATCTTGGCAAAGAATGAGTATGTAATGAGACACAAAAGTTTGTGCACATTTGCATTACTCACTATGCAAAGCCTAGGTATCAAAATGACAGACAAATGGCACACAAACACACCCACACCAGTATGTGAACAATATGTTACAGTGTTATGGAATCAATGGGTACACACAGACAGAGAAATTACAGTAAATAGACCAAATATAATAATTAAAAACAAAAGAGAGAAAACATGCCTACTGATGGATGTGGCAATATCCACGGACAGAAATTTCATGCAAAAGGAAGCAGAAAAGAAATTACAATACAAGAGTTTATGTACAGAGATACAATGACTGTGGAACATAAAATGTATGATTATACCGGTAATAACTGGAGTCATCGGAGTAGTAACAAAAGGTTAAAGAAAAATCTAGAATCCATACAAGGAAAACGTTCAATAGATTTACTACAAAAGACAGCTACACTAGGAACATCACACATAATATGGCAAGTACTGCAATCTGAAACTTGAAGCCTAAGTGGAGGGGATCACTGTTGGTTCAAGAAAAGAAGTACCAGGGAGAAAAGGCCTGTGACAAGAGACAGTGGCGGCGGCGGCAGCGGCGGCATAATAATAATAATAATAATAACAACAACAATAATAAGCTGAGCAGTGAGACATTCGATGATGATGATGATGATGATAATAATAATAATTAGTAGTAGTAGTAATAGTATTAACAGCAGCAGCAGCAGAGATTATATCAAGGACTATTAATAGCATAAGGACAACGTGAAAGAACTGGTAATAACTGCTTAGAAATTAGTCAATTCTTTTTGAGGGTATAGTCTACCATCACCAAATAATATGTACCACACTCAATGTGCATTTTGTTCACAGTGAAAATGAATATTTATGAAAGAAACAAGTGACATTTATTGCTTATTGCACAGACTGTACAAGCAAATAACTGTTATTTCCACAGCTGTCAGTACTTCACTGACACACAAAACATACCTACCCACATGTGTGTGTGAAGTGGGACACCAGAAGGTAACAACAATACTTTTCACTTATCTAAGACTAGCATGCAAGACTTTCTGCACTCTTCCTCTCAATCCATGAAAATGAATGAAGGTCACTAGACCTTGAAACAGTTCACACGTCTGGACACTGACAAGCAGGCCAAATGAAAAAGGCAGTCATATTCACACGTTAAGTGCTTCCCACTTGACAGACAGAAGTAGGTGCTGTTGCTCATAAAAGCACTTCCTGTATTAGGTCTTTATTATCCACACCTAGGCAAATTCATTTTTCCTTTCTTTATTTGTCTAATTGTGATGGACACCTACCAGTAATTACTTCAAATGTACAGTAGCACCAACATGTCAAAACTTACAGAGAATTATCTTCTTTCACAAGCTAAGCATTACAGCATTTTAAAATGTATTTTACGTATATGCAAAAATGTATTAAAACTTAAAAAGCAGCAAAGCTGTCCCTTGAATATTTAAACTCAGTAATGAAAGAGGGGGAGTAGTCAGCCTCACACGAGTCACATTATCCCTCAAAAAGATAACTCTCTGTACTGGCTGAACAGAAGGCTAGGTGCACCTGAGAATTAGTCTGGACACAACAGTAAAAAGAATCAACCCTATCAGAACTGAACCCCCAATTCTCTGGTATCCAGCTATGGCCTTGTCATTATTATTTATACATTCTGTAGTCTGTCTTATTACAGGTCCATAGCCTTTCCAAAGCAAGTTCTCGATACAGTGTGATCTAATGCTGCGTCTTTCAATTTCCAGTATCCTCCCTTCTTCTTAAAGTCATCCAGTAGCTGCTTACATCTTCATCCTCGTCTCCCCTTCACTTCTTCTATCTACCTTTCCTTCAACAGCATGCTTTCAAAGGCAGTTCCTATGCAAGATGTGACTAAACCAGTTAGCCTTCCTACCTTTCATTGTTTGTGGGATATTCTTCTCCTCATCAACTCTTTGTAATACTTCTTCATGTCTCATGTGATCAGTCAAAAAAATCTTCTCCCTCCTTCTCCAGCACCACATTTCAAAACTTCAGGTATTTCTGATCTACTTTCCAAAGTGTCCCAGTTTCAGCACCGTACAAAGCTATGCTCCAAATGTAGCAATTTGCTAGTCTCTTCCTTAAATTGAAGTTCAGTTTTTTGGTGAAGAGAGTCACCTTCTTGTTGAATGCTGCTTTTGCCATTGCAATCCTGGATCTAATTTCACATGTACATCTTGCAGCATTTGTTATCATACTTCCCAAATAGTTAAAATATTCCACATTTTCTGGTTGTTTTCGATCTGTCATAGTCTGTACTAGGGATGGTTGCCTTGAGATTCTCATCCCCTTAGTTTTTGCCACATTTGTTTCCATTCCATAGCATCTTCTAATTTCAATAAGTTTATCAATCATGCCCTGCAGCTACATTTCTTCCCTAGCAAGTAGTGCAAGGTCATCTGCATATTTCACAGTGCAAATTACTTGTCCTCCTATTTTGAAGTCTTTAAACCCATCAAAAGCTTCCTTGGTACAGTACTCATTGTACAAGTTGAATAGAATCCATGAGATACAGCATCACTAACTCCTCTTCCAAGCTTCACACTTCTTGTCTTAGTTTACCACTCTGATCCACGTACAATTTACTGATAAATCTTCTGTTGCACCACTCAGTACCAGTTCCCTTTTTAAGACCTGTATTAATTTAGTTCAGTTTATAGTCACATGCCTTCTGCCAGTCTATGAAGCAAGCACACAATTCGTCATCTGTGGCCAAAGTTCATTCTGATATTATTCAAAGCATCCCAATTGCATACTCAGATCCTTTTCCACTTCTAAATCCAAACTTAACTTCCCCAAGTACATCCTCAATTTTCTTGTCCATCCTTCTTCAAACTATTCATACTATTTTGCTGTATGTGCGATGAGGCTGATTGTGCGATGGTTGCTGCATTTTGTAGCTTGTGGCTTCTTCTTTAAGGCAATCATTGTAACTTCACTGAAATCCTTGTGCTACTCTCCTGTTTCATATATGTTGTTCATGAACTCTGTCATTAGTCTAAGACCATATTATCCCAAAAGTTTCAGTACTTCCCCAAGTACATCATCTCCTTGACAGCTTTTTCTACTTCACTTTGTAAGACATAGGGGTATTTCTCATTTGCATCTACTTCCTCTTCAGGCTCAACTTCTAGGTTTCCTGGTCGATTAGGTTGATTGTAGAGCTCTGCAATATAATCCTCCCAAATTTTCAGTACTTGTCTCTTATGCCAATGTTTTGAATCCCATGATATTCTTTCCAACTTAGTTCCTTCATCTTCATGTACAGTAAATCATAATGTCTTCTTCTTTGAAATTTCATGATCTAATCACATAATCTCTCAAGGTATTCCTTCTTGGTTTTGTCTATGGCTCTTTTCAATTCATTCCTTAAGTCTTCTACAGGTTTCCCTTCCTTCTGTTTTGTTGACATTCTTCAACTTCCTTCATTCATCCATTTTATTGATTATTTCATGTGTAATCCATGGCCTTCTTGCCTTTACGTTGATTTTTCCATCCAAATCAATCATAGTGTGTAACACACATTTCTTGATATTGTTCCATCACACTTCCACATTCCCACATTCACATTCTATTGCACTGAGTTTTTCTTTTTGAGTATCTTGCACTATCCGTTATTGGGCATGTAACTTCTCCAGTCTAGTGGTACCAAAATTGCTCATGTGGTCATTTCATATGAAGATTCATAAAAATCATTCCACTAACAATTATTTGATAAGGTATAGAGATAAAAATGTTCTGTAAGTAATATTTTGTAAGCAAAATTACAAGGTAAGAATTCTTTCTTAATTGTTGTCTGTGAGTGCAACTGTATATAGACAGCCTTACAAGCCACTTGACCTTAGTCCTCCTTTTTAACAAGCAAAATCCATTCACTAACTATGATTAGACATAGTTTTGCTACCCATCACTAATGAACATGTTGAAACTGACTAAGGACAACTGTTCACTCTACATACCCTGTACAAAGTGACAAAGATAACAGAAAGGGCACAGAAACATTCCAAGGCCATGGGAGTTCTTCAGTCAATTTGTATGAAATAATGCCACTAATCAAAAAGTAAAATTATGGACTGTTTACACTTCTAAGACATCATAGTTATGTGAAGTCTCTGGTTAATATTTATTTGAACATTCCCAAGCTATGAATATTCACAGGTTTAATTTGTTGTTATTTAAAATAATTTTACTAATGATTCTATTATTACTTTACTAAAAAGGCACATGCATTCCATTCACAAGAACCAAGGGTTGTGCTTCAATTTTTTACTTCTTTCAGTTACATCCAGAACACAACTCTGCAGAATTCAACATATTTTGTAATAGAAAATAACTGTACAGGTCCTGAATATTCTACATCTGTCTGTCTGTCTGCTTGCTTGCAACTTTCTCTGTTTGTACTTCTGTGTTTGTTTTTCAAAGAAGGAGTATGAGTTCTGGGCGCAGGAGGACTCTATAGGAGAATAAAACACAATATATACCATCACTTATTTCTTAAAGAAAGAAAAATGAAACCCACTAACGACAATGGAAGAATACTCTTCTTAGACGTTATACTGAATGCAGATGACGATATCTACAAACACAAGTCATTACTGATGCATTGAATGTGTCCTAAATACATTGTAAGGTGTAACCTACAAACTTCCCAGCAATCATATAAGCAGGAAATGACCTCATAACAAGCAATGAAAAGAAATGGGAAAACCTTCCTTTATGTGATTCATTAATGCAGAGTCATGAAATGGAAACAAAAGCAGGTGTGAGGGAGGCAAATGTCACGATTATATGTAACTATATAGTTAAAATCAACAACAGGTTGTTGAGGCCTAAATGATGTGGACTTCCATTAAAGATTTTTTCATTTTTTGTGTCCAAAAATATAACATTTTGGCAGACAGGCATATAGCCATGATCATCTGGTTGTGTCAGAGTTACCCAAATTTATCAAGGGCACCATATTGTTAGGATGCCACAACATGCAGTGTCACATTCTTAAACTAATTTGTATTTTTCTTGGACTGCTTGACCCTGAGGATGAAGGAAATAGTCTTTTGATACATCAGGCACTCTTCAATCAATGGCACAATATCACATCCCAAAAGACTTGAAACTTCACCAGCATTACAGTGAGAATATCTGACCTTCCAATTCATATTAATTCAAAGTCATCATTTACAATTATTATTTTCAACTTCTTATCTTGAGGTAAAGATCACAATTCAGGACTGTGGCAACAAAATGCCAAACAATACACAGAAACCAAAAATAACATTTTAATGTGCAATGATAAATTTATAATAGGCATTAATTTGAAATTGTCTTGCTTTCTTTAATCATATTTACCTGCTTTTGAAACATTACTGCCTTCTGAGGTGAGACATCTGTGCAGTCAGTTAACTAAATGACTACAAGCACTACATGCCAGAAGAGAGTAACCTCAAATTGCACACATCTACTTTTTCTTTCAAGATTCAGTATTATTTGCAAACAGAGATACAACATTTACTGATTCATACAAATGCTACTTAACAATGTGCCAGTCTGTTGAATATTAGAAGTAACATAAGAAAATTTCAGTGTGTAAACTGAGCAGTGTAATGCTCACTGCTCAATATGCTTATGGCGATTAGTTATACCATCTGTCAGTTTTATCCTCACTATCATCTCCTGCCATTGGCATAAAAAGAAAAGAGAATGCTCCAAATCTTAAGCAACTGGCTTTTTGGGAACCATGTGTTACACCAAGGGTTATTACAAATGTTACTTTTTTGGCACCCTGTGACTAAATAGTTTGTCAATTTTAACACAAGTTTTCCTCCAAGAATGGGTTTTGCCAAAGCATGATGTCTGACATTAAATTTCCTGGACACTCAGTGCCTAATTCTCCAAAAAAAAATGATAAAAGTCAGTAATTCTTGTATTTACACTTTTCCTTTGACATTAATTTCTGAGATACAGTGTGCATGGTAAACAGGTGTGGACTGTTATACCACACACATAAGTGGGTGCATATGTCTGTGTGTGTGTGTTTTTTTTTTTTTTTGGGGGGGGGGGGGGGGGGGGGGTGTTTTTTT
>Ga0123357_10011839_pt1 | contig 11213 bp, 8 predicted proteins | sample TergutEmb28metaG_FD_89873 | JGI IMG/M metagenome (GOLD analysis project Ga0123357, IMG submission 89873) | Embiratermes neotenicus P4 segment gut microbial communities from Petit-Saut dam, French Guiana - Emb289 P4 | ecosystem: Host-associated > Arthropoda: Insects > Digestive system > Gut ... | reverse complement strand
TTGTCGTTTTGTCCCGCCGTTCGGGGCCTGTTGCTTTGTTTTGTCGGGAGGTTGTGGGGGGGGTACACGGCGTAATTTTCTAAAAGGCCGGGGGCTTCCCTTTAAACTTTCTGTTTTTTTTTTTTTTTTTGTGCCCTAATGTCATCACAATCCACGTTCTTGTTTGTTGCGCTTTATCCTGATGTCTGCAATTTGAATACTTGTTAACGGTCTATATCACCTCCAGTGTTACTGGGACTGTACTGCAGAAGGCCGTATGTGGAAGACAGTATTTATATCTCCATGTAAAATTGCAGTTAATTGTTTCAGTATGTCCTTACAAGGTGCAGCTTCAATAATATTTCATGCAGTATGCAGTGCCATTGAAACCCGTGAACAGAGAGCCTTCCCGACGGTCCGGCCAGAGTGTTTACTCTATGCATAAAGAATGCCTAAATGGTAACATTAGAGCACCGTGAATAAGTAATGTTGCATTTCGTAAACAGTAGCGGAGTGGTTCAGCTGACTGCAGCAGTGAATTGTGAGAGTTGCGACAGGATCAACTGGTGGCTTCATATTTATCGAACAGGAGACTGTCAGAGACGGTAAGGCATAATTTTGCAGCAGGACGGCCGGAGAGTGTGGCTTGGACAGCGCTCACATTAAAGGGAAACAAGTGTAGCTTATTGCAAAGCGTCGCGGCGTGTGTGTGTGTGTGTGTGTGTGTTTGTATGTGTGTATGTATGTATGTATAACATTTTAACATAGGGAGTTAGGGAATATGCATCTGAAAGTTTTGTGGGTGAGAACGGCTGTTTCGTAGGAGCGTGCTGCTTCCAGCTTGTAATATATTGACGGCTCAGACAACCGCAAATCTCATGCAAGTTTTAGGGTTCCAAACCTTCACTAGAAAGTGCATTCTTTGATGTTCGGTTTGAATCTTTCAAAGCATGACGGTTACCACACGCCCCACGTGTTGTTCATTTTGTCCACACAACAGTATACCGTATTTATGTTCCCGTGCTGCTCATCATGCCAACTGTTGCAGATCGTGCTCTTCCGCTTCTGCCGTCGTCTGGCGGTCCGAACTGAACACGGTGATTTTGTTTTTACTATGGTGCAGCAGCTCTGTTTGGCGTAAGCCTCCTTATTATCGAGGCTTCATGATCACACTCAGACACACCACACTCGGTAGCACTTATCTGGACGAGTGATCAGCCGGACGCAGACACCTCTACCTGACAAAATACAACACTCACAAGAGACATACATCCATGCCCTCGGTGGAATTCGAACCCACAATCCCAGCAAGCGAGCGGCCGCAGACCCACGCCTTAGACCGCGCGGCCACTGGGGTCGGAGACATGATTCGGCCACTGCATCTATTTCCGTTGTTAGATGCACCGGCGCAGAGCGCTGGCGTCGTTTTTGTGTCTAACAGAAATTGTGAATTTTAGAAATCACATTATTGACTTTTCTTTTGTTAGGTTCAGTAACTAAACGTTTTTTGATCGTGAAATATTAATTAATTTCATCTAAAATGTTATTTTTGCGCCCATTTGGCCATCCTTCGCACTCTGCAGCCACACCCCTTCCCCAGGTAGGTACTGTGTTCGGTAGGTTCCAGTGAGTGGTTCTCTCAAAGAATATCCTGTGGAAGCTACTTCTTTATGTGCACTTGGCATCAAGTGTTTGTCGGCGGTAAATAATGAGAAAGTGCTGCTGTTAGAATCGGCTGTAACTGAGCTTGTGGATCTTTGGTGGTTTATCGGTGGGTACCAGCTTTTGGCAGGAAAATGCGGTTTGCCTCGTAATTTAAACCCTACTGATGGAGGCAGCATGTTGGTCCGAAACATTCTTGTTCACTGATAAGACAGCACTGCCACCCACCGCAGAGTAGCATACTATGGAGCATTCACGACCGTGCGACCTCGTTTGGCAGCGATATTCCGCTAGACTGCATTACGTGTTTCGATGTTTTGTACTAGAGACACCGAATGTTTACTGTCAGGTGCTAAGTTGGGTTCAGAACTGTAGCGCTGGGCTCCAAACGGAACGTACAGAACAGCGCTGCAGCGGGATAGACTTGCTGGTGTGATATGCAGATTAATTTATTCGAGTTATATTAATCATGAAATTTGCCTGTGAAGCGGTTCAGTAAGAACTGTGAATTACATTGTGATCAAAGTTTAATTTGCTGGTTAATATACTTCGGCACAGTTAATTGTTGACGTTTAAACAACGCTGTCCCCATGTTGTTGAATGTTTGGTTGATTTAACCACTGCAGCAGGTTTTCTGGTTTAAATGCTAATATTGGATCGCACGTATTGTGGCTGACATGGCAGTCGATCGCGTTAATTAGCTGCATCATTGTCGTTCAGTGGCCACTGTGCGGAACACAACCCCGCACACCCCCGCAGTCCAGTATACCCCCGGAATAACACCCCTCAAAAACTGTAATTTGTGGAAGTGGTTTGCGGCCGCGAAACCGTGAAGCGTTTTGATCTGTTCGCGTAAGTGTTTTGGTCGTCGTTAGGTGACAAGCAGGCTTCATTTGGCACATGTTCTGGCTGGAAGTGTGAGGTGGGTGGCTGAGGATAACCAGGTTAATTGCAGACACAGAGAATGTCAGTAAACCGTCACAAAGAGTCACGTAACGTGATATCGAGGCTGTGGCAGCAGTTGAACAGCGAGACAGGCTGGGGGTCTGTACGTCATCGGCAGTGTGTGAACACGAAGTGCAGTGATTATTTGTTTGTCATTTGTGTAGGAACGCTGCAAGCACCTCTTATGAAACAGTTTCGAGGCTGGCTGCTTGCTGAGTAAGTGGTGTTTGGGTAAGACATGCACGCAGCAGTCGCTTCCTCTCATGCGCCGTCCCGCTCGTTGCTCCTGAATTCGTGTGGGTGGGCTGCAGCAGTCCTCGCTCAGATTAGGCGGCCTGCACACGAAGTTTGAACCCGGAACCTTCATAATACGAAGCGCAGCGCCAGTACTGGTGACTCAACAGCGACGTTGTAACCGTTGAAAGGCAAGGCGGTGTAATATGTGCGCTCTCCTGGGTTATTACGCAGTGTACAGATGTAATTCATTACCGACGTTTCAGGACAACCTATCGGTCTAATATTCTCAAGGGTTAAGAAATCCAAGATGAAAGCCAGGTTGTCCCAAAACGTCGGTAAGGAATTACTGGTACACGCTGTGTAATAACTCAGAGCAGAACATGTCTCATGTCTCATCTGCTTCGCGTCGGAAGCCTGAAATCACGCATAGGAGATGTAAATCAGCCTTTCAGTAAAAATGGCACCAGTCCTTACACGGTGTCACGAAACTGGGTATATGAAGAGGAAAAAGGCTCCCATTTTTAGTTATTAATTTGCCCCTCAGAGCGTAGCGTTTATAAAGGTAGTCAGTGTCATCTGTGCGTTGACAGGAAATGTGTTACTGCACCAAGTAACGAATGTTGTGTTACTGCACCAAGTAAAAAAATCAAGACTTACTCCACCATTTTCTGTCAGGCGCTCATCGGTTGCATCTTGAGCACTGTGTCGTGCCAATGGGCGTACGTGGCAGCAGACCCTCTCACGGCATTCATGTACTGCGAGTTAGAAATTGTTGCGTGTGATGCGTTGCTGTACATAGCTCATGGGGTGGGGTAGGAGAGATGAATTGTAGGTTATTTAAAGACGCTGTGTCAAGTGCGGTGGTTGTTTATTGTCGAATGATCCGAAGTGATATGTTTTTAACACCAATCTAAGCCATAAAACTGTTAGTCTTTACTTACGCTGGCAGTTCGTTACAGGCAATCCGTGTTTGATGATTACTGTACGACACACAGCATGCCTGTTAGTTTCTGCACAAGTGCTGCAGGCAGGTGCAGTTACGCCGCGCCACCGCGCCACCGCGCCACTCTTCTTGGTTAACGTGCACCTTACACGCCTCGTTGCATGTAAGAACTGCATATGAAAGCTCTGATTATGCCTGTGGGATTATCGACTCTAAGATTCAGGCGACTCCATCATAAAGCCCCAAGATCTGGCGGCGGGATACAGCGTGGTTTTATCATATCCATTCTTCTCAGCCTTTGTATGTTGAAGCATCGCATTGCAGGGTGGAAAAGCCTTGGGGAAAAAAATCCACCGTTTCTTAGAAGGTGTTGTTTGCGGGTTGCGTAATTCCGGATTCGTAAGGGTAGAGAAATAAGAAAACGCGGTAATTGAGGGGTGGTGGAAACCTTTCCTTTTGCGCGGCAGTAAGAGCACTTGAGAGCATAACGTATGGCCGCGGATTAATTCCCTCTGTGCAGTCCCGTAGCACTTGGACTTAACTGAGACATTCGTCCTTTGTTGTCCCTGGTTGTCAACATCCATTTTCTTTGGCCGAACAATAGAGAATCTAGAGTTATCCTGTCGCGTGTTGAGATCCCCTTTCATCTCCTAGCACGTAGGAGGGGTTTATCAAAGTATGTCTAAAAGCATGATGCCATGGGTTTGAGTCCCGCTTCACACATGCTACCGCCTGTTCTCAAAATATGTATTTCAGTGGCAAGCTTCTGTGTGCAGTTGCAAAGTTCCGTGTTTGCTGTGGTGGGCTGTTGTAACGGGCCACTGCGTCTCCATAGCGACGACTGCACACTGTAATACGGTGTTACCAGCCAAGAACGTCAGCAGTACCCTCAAATTGTCTGTCTGACCACCGAACTCCGTGTATTGAGCGCATTGGTGCTCTGGCACTCCGCAAGTAGGCCTGTCTGGTTTGAATCTCGACCATATTCCACCTATAGTGCCAAGTTTTGTTTGGCTTTACCCGTCCAGACAGATGTCGGGTAGACCTTGACAAAGGCCACAACCGCCTCCTTTCAAATTCCTACCTGCTCACTATTCATGATCATCGACACTCTACAATGACAATGCCTTGGATTCGTAACGTCGGCATTTAATTCTGGTTGGACAGCTTTACACTTCCGGTGACGTCACCGCCGACGTAATGTTCAGGTACCAAGTGGACAAGAAACGGAATGGAACCCAGGGTGGCTCAGGTCGTATTGAACGGGACCGAACGTTGCCCGTTCAACCACTGCATTTTGCTTTAGTTATTGGATGGCCCTGCTGTTTGTCATGTGCACGCCGTTGTGTATTTTACTGCAACAGTAATTGCAAGGTAGTGCTGCTACCGTCTGGCGTGTTGCTGTGTGTGCTTGATTGCAAGTTGCGTGTTGCCGTATGCACGGGAGCGACTCTTCTGCTCTTATAGCTTCAGAACTAATCCGATTTTTATGGAATCCGATGTGAAAATAATCAGTACTTTTAATTTTCTTACTTCAACACCGTGCACCTAACGGTACAACGAATTGCTGAGGCAGTAGAGACACTCTGATAGTTGTCAGTGCAAGTCCGTCAAACGTTATTACACACACAGCTAAACAGCACACACACACACACAAACACACACACACACACACACACACACACACACACACAGCTAAACAGCATGCACACACACATGGGAGGATCTTGAAACACTGGCGAATTCTTGGCTGTAAACCTGAGAGAAAATACAAATTGAGAAATTTGAACGTGATTTGGGGAGGTATTGTGGCAGTGAGCAAAGGAAACAGGCTTTAGTTTAGTGCGTTGAGGTGGGCGAATTGCACACTGCAGTGAACATTGTGGCTGAGTCATGGTCGACTGCTGAAAGAAGCGGGGTTGAGAGTCGAACGCCTTCACGGAACTGAGCGAATTGTGCCAATCTGTAACATCCATGACTTGCATTCGGGAAATGCTGTGTTCGCATCTCCGCTCGGATGTATGCTAACCAGACTTCGGGGGTTTGTATGTTATGCGGTTCCTCCAAACAAGTAATTGGATTGGAAAAGGCTAGCTGTTACTGTTCTGGCGTTATTGTGACGTTGTTGGTGATAGCACGGCGTTCCTATCAGTAGCTACAGCTCAGAGTAGAGGGTGCATTTGCCGGAGAAGTTTGTGCAGATGGCAGCACTGTATTACTGAGATCAAGTTCAGCATCTTGCCACAGCCCTACGAACAACAGTCGTTTCTTTTCAGTTCTTATAGGTGCGTCTTATTTTTTGCTCGTTTTATTCGTGTCAGTTTCTTGTTGAAACTGTCACACGATTTATGCTAATGCCGTCATAAAGTTGTCTCCGTCTTCGGTCTTCCGACACGCTGTTTGATATTATTTTAAGCAGACAGTATAATCCATTATTTCTTTAACTGTCCTCAGAGGCGCCTTGATCTAGCGGGAGAGAAAGCTTGCGGGGGTGTGCGTCATCATTATAAGCTGTCGGTAACAATATGTACTTCTAGCTGCAAACTGTGCGCAGTCTACACCCGGCTGAAACTGAAGCCGCAGTGTCGCGTGTCTGCTGTTTAATTCCACATACTTACCTACCCAGAGACTGGACAGACGTCATGGTCGCGTGGTTAACGTTCCTTTATGTTCAGAAAGTCGTGGGTTTCGATTTGTCCTCCTTGATAAGCTATCCTGGCAAATTATTTGCGTGGCTTTTTCCATCACAGGAAAAGGCTCGGTTACCGACTTAGAAGAGGCTACGAAAAATTGCTTACATGTACTTCTTAATCCAAAATTTTTTTTTGAGGTGCCAGTTATTTAGATTAATCCATTTAATCGCACTGGCCACTTCACTGTACCGCCTAAGGACCTGTAGACAAGACAGTCAGTGTACGTATGACGTAATATTGAGGCGCGTTCGCTTAACCATTGTTACCGTGGAAAAGCAGTAATACATATTTTGAATGTGTTTTTATAGCCTTAGTTATGCAGCATGAAGAGCGCAGACGCTGTATTACATTATCACCTGTGGCCTGTCCGACTTTTCCTTTATCTTACAAAGTCACGATTTTCCGAAAAAGTATACTGGGTGTAAAATGTGTTTTGATTTTCTCTACAATTTTGTGATTCTGAGAAGAACTCAGCGAGGTGTTGTCGTAAATATATGTACTGTACGTCTTCGCATGAAGTACCATTATTCTTGCCCTATTTTAATGCAACTTGAATTCTATTCACAGATTTTCGAAAAAAAAAAAACTCAGGTAAAATTTGATGGAAATCCGTCCAATGGGAGCGAGTATTCCACGCGCATGGACAGACATGACGACGCTGTCAGGTGTCACTTTTCACAGTTTTGCGAACGCGCCTAAAACCTGAATTTTGCTCACATTCCACAGTGTGTTTTGTGTGATTCACACAGTAAACAGCGACTATTTTCCTACACAACACTATATCATTGGTCGTAATTCAGGTGTTCTCTGTGCGGTCCGAACTGATGAATGCCAATCTTCGACGGGGTAACGGTTAGCATTATTTTCCGCTTTACTAGACTCTTCAAGTCATCAACCGCTCCAGCGGCTGCCCAAACAGTCTAGTGCTGCTACGCGCTAGGGATAGTTTGATGCAGGCGCGCTTAGTGCATAGCATTCACTAAGGCTTATTCACAAGTACCGACAAGAATTTACAGCGTCTAGTTTCATATGAATTAAAATGTCGTTCGTGATATGCAATGCGCTGTAATACAGAGGGTCTCTCTAAATAAGGAAACGTATCAAAATGTAGAGAATTAAGTGTCGCTTCCCGGTGTTTCAGCTCCTTCGAAATCAACACTGCTTTTGTGAATAAATTTCGGACTGGTTAACTATTAAACTTGCGGCAGTGAACACGGCATGCTTTCTAAGAAAAAACAGTAGACTATAGTGTATCACATATAAAATAATCTTCATGAAAATCTTTGTTGCTAGAGTACGGTTTCGTAACTGGTCTTACGAAGCGGTGTGCGGTGGTGAAGTGTAGCCATTGCCACGATACTTTACAAATTGGGTTAATTGAACGGTCACTTAAATACTCAAAATAACAGTTCCTGGTCGGCGGATAATGCTAGAGATATACACTGGGTGCCGTTGGAGTACTGTGTGCTGCTAGTGCGACAGGAATCATGTTACTCGCCTTGTCGGGTGCAGCAAATTCAAAATGTACAATCGGCTTATCGCACCGCCGACAATTTAAGCGCAGCCGTAATTCAGTGGCCGTCTTCAGTAACGAGTGACCTTTGTGACCAGCTCGTTTACCCAATTCTACGCCGTGTGTGTGGATATATTTCGACGGTGATGCGTATCGAGACTGCACACACACACACGCACGCAGGACGACGTTACAGAAAGTCTGGCGCGTAGTGTCGGAAATTTCTGTACAAGACCTTTAAATATTTAGTAGGCGTATTTGCGAAACATTTGCAAACGACCACTTCTAGCGTCATTGTGTCTTTCTGTTTTTCCGGCCGCACGGAGCAGGGCGACTCTCACCGGACTGTCATGAAATTTCACATTTGGGACTTTGTAACATGTCAACACAGTCGGATTTTGGCTAAAATATGACAAAAATTGCAGATAGTTTGCACGAAGACCTGCACAGTTTATGATTTATCATCATGTTTAGTCATATTTTCGATACGTTGTATTGGTACCCAATTTCCAGGTTGCACGCTTGGAACAGGCTGGCTTTACCTTCAGACTTGAAATGTTTAAAGTAGGTAAAATACCATTTGTTGTCTGTTCCGCTTCTCATTCTCTGATTTTGTTGCTACGAGACGAACAGGGTTCGTTTTGTAGTGCGTAAGTGCATCAGGTGCACCAGCAGTCTGGGAGCGCAGTCAATGTTCAGTACACAACACGACCACGATTAGGCAACCGCCAGAAGTGTTATATCGCATACTTTCGTATCGTGAGGCAGTGTTTTGTGTGAGTTTGAAGATACGCTTGAGAATCGAGTGCCGACGTTTAGAGATATCGGCTTTAAGTTTCCCGGTGACTATCTCGACTAGGCTGAAAAATCAGGATGCAAAGGTGTGAACGTTTCCCACTGTGAAGTTATACGTACATACATTTCCTATCTTATCACCACGTGTCACGCATGTCTGAGAGTTGTAGGAGGCTGTTTCAAACACGTGCTGTAGTTACACACTGCAGGTGGGTAATGTAGACTTACGGGCGGGCTGGTGCATCCTGTGGCATGCTGGCAATGTTGCGAGTAACAACACTGAGCGGTCATCTCTGCGACACTTTGTTTCTTGTTTTAGTGCTGTCTGATTTTTTATGTTTTACCTTCAGAAATGCTCTTCGAGTTCACATTGTTGGGTTTCATACATCAAAATATGTAGAGCTCAAAACAGTTACAGGGTGGTGTTGCCGAGCAGCTGTGTGTAGGATAGTACTGTGCACTTGTAGTGTAGAGTATCCAGTTGGAATAAGTTACTGGGTTATCGGACATCCTGACGTAGGTCTTCCGTAGCTTCCTCCGTCTGTCCAGGCGAATTACTGATATACTTTGCTCCGACTGCCTTCCTGTTAGCTGTGCGGTTGGTACACCGTGTTTAAGTGACCTTGTAATGGTTATAACAATGAAGGATGGTTAGACAGTAAAAGTGAAACGTGAAGCGCTGCTTGTTGCAGCAGCGTGTAATGACCGCAGTTAGTGGCAGAAAAAGTGAACTGTGTTAGCTCATTAGCTTCATACTCCTTGCTGTGCCTCAGGAAAGAACTGCCTGTGCCCGTTGCATGACAAGGAGTGTGGAAACCAGAGGCGATCTGCACCTCTGCTGGAACTGAATCCTGGCCACAAAGCCCGGCCTTGCGATTCGTTCAGTTGTCACGACTGTTGTCTGACAGGACGTCACCTCCCAGTAGACAGTTATCCTCAGAGTCGCCGGTAATGACTGTTTGCTGTTTCAGGTTCTTCTACCTGTACCACTTCTCGTTCTATGCGTATCATTATCGCTTCAACGGACAGTACAGTGGACTGGCCCTCGTCACATCGTGGCTCTTCATTCAGGTAAGAACGCCTGTCATGTACCTCTTGTTCAGTATGTGTGTAGCTAGCTGTCAGGTCTGACGCAGTGCCTTTAATGCTGCTGTGCTGCACAATGGGTCAGACGTGCTTCCCCCCCCCCCCAATACAGTATCTCTAAAAGTCGTACCCATGGCAATGAAGCAGATCTGTCTTTGTATTATTTTATTTTATTTATTGTGCAAGGAAGATACTGTATTTCTAGTAATAAATAATTGAATTTGTTATAATTCAGTAAGAAATACTTGCTAAACAAGAAGTGAAAATTGCTTAGAACAACATTTATGAATTGTTCTCACCGAAACTATTGTAAATGGTTTACACAGGCCAATTGTATTGCGACAGGACTGTACTGCATGCTTGCTGTACTCCAGAGTACCAGCTGTCCCAGAATGACAGCGATCATTGGGATCAGAAATTTTACCTTAATCCATGAACAACCTGGTGGTTTCAGATACCCCAACATTCACTAAAAGACCAACAGTTTGTGTACCGTATACAGCACTTAATAATCTTCTGTTCTACAGCTACAATTTTTCACTTTCTTTGGAACAGACGAATATGCGACACATAACTGTACGTCGTAATAATGCTGTCTGCCATCATGTCATAACCGTAATGATTAGGCATGCTGCATTCCTGTTTGAGTCATCGCTTTAGGCAAGTCAGTCAGTCTTCCCGCGCTGTTGTCTTCGCATGCATTCTTTTAGAGCCCTTCATGCGCCTTTGTGTCATATGGGTTGAGCTACGTAAATGAGCCTGTGCTGCAGTAGTTGCTGTGTTGCTCACTACGACGTATTTCAAATCCATCTTCTACTTTCCTAATGCAATATTTGTAATTTGCTGTCGTGTAATATTTTCCGATAGTTAATTTCTCAGTTTATACAGTTGTCTTCTACAGCTTTCAGCATTGTGCAGGAAGTCGTCTGCTGTCACTGGTGATGGCACCCAAGTTACATCTGCTCTTCAGAATGCTAAGAACTGCCATTGCTGCATAAAATTTAGGTATATTTCCTTCCTAGCGTTTTCTTGAACGTTCCTCCTGTAATGCCACGTAATGCCCGAGACGTTCATAATGTGTACACTAAATGACTCTGTTCGTAGAAAATGTGATGGTATGTTGAGAAGTATAAACCATACTTTCTTTCGCTCCTCATTGTAAGAAACTAGTGACATGGGCTTCAAAATGTGCATATCACATGCTCAGCCGGGGCTGTACACATGGTCTGTCACTGATCCACTCTTACACATGGCAACTTTGTGAAAAAGTCAGGTACCGCAAGCTTCGTTGACTTCACATGCTGTGAAGTTGAAAATTGGGGGGGGGGGGGGGGGGGGGGGGGGGGGGGGGTGGTTGTGG
>Ga0123357_10011838_pt1 | contig 11213 bp, 9 predicted proteins | sample TergutEmb28metaG_FD_89873 | JGI IMG/M metagenome (GOLD analysis project Ga0123357, IMG submission 89873) | Embiratermes neotenicus P4 segment gut microbial communities from Petit-Saut dam, French Guiana - Emb289 P4 | ecosystem: Host-associated > Arthropoda: Insects > Digestive system > Gut ... | reverse complement strand
TCTTACATGATTTTCAAGAAAGTATATCAATTGAAAGAATACTGTAAAGGTAAGATCTTCCCATTCTGAATTGTTTTGTTTAGCGAAATTAATTTCTATGCGCACTTCACTTTCATAAACTGACTAAATTTAACTTCTTTTCGTAAAGCTTACTTAAAAAGCAGGTCGACCTAAATAGAACATTCTTAATATTCTACTTCTTCGTTTACTTCTTCTTCTTCTTCATCATCGTCATCATCATTATTTTCTTCTTCTTCTGTTTTTTTGCACATCGTGGGGCAGACACCATTGCCTCTCACGATCTCAGTAAAGAATTTAAAATTTCATCCTACACTTCAGAATCCAATGTCCTGGATTGCAAGTAATTCGGTGAAACTTCAGGCATCCTATGCTTATTCCTTTATGCTGAACATACTTGCCTTCACTTCGTCCGTAACATAAGTAGCGACTGGGGGCCATAATCTTCCAACGTACAGGACCATACCAGATTACATTTCGGCCATGATTTGTCACCTCCCTGAGGTCTTCCTGAGTCCGGATGGCATTAGAGTCGTCTAAAGCAGCCAGGTAAACTTTAGTTGTCCACCTACTACGATAATGTAGGATAAAACCGAGACATATTAATAGATAATAAATACTTTGAACATGTGGACAAGTTAAAATATTTGGAAATGACACTAACAATTCAAAACTGCATACATACAGGAATTAGCACCAGATTAAATTCGGTAAATGCTCGTTACCGTTAGGTCCAGAATCATTTTGTCTTCCCGTTTATCTAAATACATTAATATTATATAAAAACTATAATTTTACCTTTTGCTTAAACTGGTATACTTATGATACTTGTTCAGTTTTCCTAGGATAAGAAGGGTTGGCTGAGGGTGTTTGAGAATAGATTGATAAGGAAGCTGTTTGGACCTAAGAAGAATGAAGTAACAGCAGACAGGAGCAGAACTGTATAATCAGGAGCTTCATAATTTACACCCCTCACCATATATGGTCAAATCAATGATAACGAGATAGGCGGGGTATATGGCACTTTCGGACGTACATGAAGTACACACACGTTTTTTATTGGGAAAATGTGGAGGAAATAGGCCACTTGGAAGAGCAGAACAAAGTGGGAGGATAATATTAAAAGGAAGTTTACATAAATAGGTTTTGACAGCGTGAACTTCATCTTCTTCGGTACACGAAAAGAGAAGGGTTATTTTAAACCCGGCCAATGCAAAGTCTGGGTTCCATAACATGCAGGGAATTCCTTGACTAGCTGAGAAATTGTTAGTTTATCAAAAAGAAACTTGCTCCGCGGAGTTAGACAGATCGTGTAAGATACTAGATAGAGGTAAAGTTGCTGTGCTTAATGAAGTACCTGAAGTACCCAACAATGATGAAGTGATGGCAGTAGATTTGTGGTTCCATTTATTCTTAACTTCTGCACTCGAAAAACTCCAAGCCCTTGTCTCAGATGGTTATATGTGTCAAATGCTATCCACTAGGATCACACGTTTTGTTGCCGTTCGCAATTGTAGGTACGTATATTACACAAAGTTGTGATTGTTATTATCATCTTTTATTTTTCTCTTAACGATTTATTATTTGTAAATCTCTACTTTGATTTGCTTTCAATAAATTTAATTAACTATAACCTTCACTTTGTCAACATATTTTATGATTGCTCACTTACAAGCAATATTTTTGATATTTATTAACTGCAATTGGGTTTCCACCCGGTGGCAGCGATCGGCAATATTTTGCGCAGAATATTACAGGTATTTTTTGATGTGTGTTAGACCGTGCATCATTGTCAAAACTGAAGAATAAGAACCAACTAGATCTTACTTATAATTTCATTGTACTTCTTATAGGCTCTAGATGTTTCGGGCATAGTAATGCCCGAAACATCTAGAGCCTATAAGAAGTACAATAAAATTATAAGTAGCATCTAGTTGGTTCTTATTCTTCAGTATCACAGGTATATTTGAAATACATCTAGACCTACATTCAGGATTTTTTATGCCTAATCCTAATCACTATTCACTAATTATGACGGCACGTTTTATTTTACTTCGTTACTCATTACGTAAAACGCACTATGAATCATAACCGCCAAGGAAAGTGACGTAACAACAAGAAAACTACATCATTGTATTATTAAGACACATCATAACCAATATCTGTGTGTATAGTTATGTGACCTCTCATAGCTTCTGAGATAAAGTGCTGTGTCTTTGAAAGAGCAGTTCCCGACATTTCGATCGACTGCACTGACTTCATCTTTGTCCGATTTTAATGAACCTTGAATTTTCTCGGCAGACATTGGTAATAACACTAACGCAGAAGTTTCAGAAAAATCCATCCAGCGGGAGTAAAGCCGTTGCACGGGGGGACAGACAGACTGACTGCCGTGATGCAGCTAACAGTAGATTTTGGCAACTTTGCGGTCGCGCCTAAAAAAACAATTCATTCATTCCTTCGCCTTGCAAACCTTCGAACAGTTGCAAAGCTACTGACACTATGTAAGATTAGTTTCTGTTTTTCCTTAAGTTCCATGAAAAAATTATTAATAAAACTACAGACCTTAATGACAACTCTATTTCATGTTGGGAAAAGGCAAACATCGCCGTGTTCACGCAATGAATGGAATCATTCTTAGGCACTGCATTAAACGGAGGTGGGCTGTCAGCTTTACAACTTGGACACTTACTCCCCAGATGAGAAAGAGCCCCTGGTGCACGGTGCACAGAAGCCTGGGTGGACCCTAGTGTCCGTCCGTACAATTAGGAGTAAAGAATAACCTCTTGCCACTGCCGGAAATCGGAAGGTTATTTATCAGTCATCCGACCTGTAGCCTATTTACAACACTGACTAGTCTGTCCTCGCTCACTTTGCATTAGGTAAACTTTTGTTTTTTTGTTTTTTTGTTTTTTTACCGCAAGGCTTTTTAAATACGTTGCGAATCCGGATTTGTACTTTATGTAAACTAGAGAGTAAGCTAACACGGAATAAAACAAAACTTTCTTGACAAATTTTATGTAGGCTCAATTTTAAATTTATTCGAAATCTATCGAATCGTTGTGGTGAATAAACAGGACGACGAGAGAGACGACGCTCAATTATGCCTCCATTTTTAATAATTCGTGTAAAACAAAGAAAATGCTATAGATTTCCTTCGCTACTAAACAGATTTCGAAAGAAAAGAACGTTTATTCTGCATGTCCATAGATCTTCCGGTTCTCACGTTAAAACCTTGCCAGCGGTCGGCATATTACAGTAATCTTTCAAAACAGCGATAGATAGACAGCATACAAATTGCAGAACATTATCCTACGCAGAGCTGACACTTATTTTCACAGATTATGGCTCTGTTCAGACAGCGGTGGACGGAATCATCGCCTGAATGGACAATAGAATAACATCTTTTCTTTATTCACCTAACACAAGATGTTGCACACGTGTCGTCCTTTGTTTAATGCCTGTGTTTCCTGGTAGAACGGGAGACTGGGATGAGGTGGAGGAAGATATAGCTATACTCACGATATTCAGTAGTTTCTCAGTGACAAACAGCACAATGGACAACGCCCAATTAATAACATTCCTCTTCAGACCATTTGTTGCTTTAGAGTGACGTCATGCGACTATTAAATCACGCGACTCGCTCCTTGCTATTGTAGCTCTTCCCCAAGCTGTAGGTTATGGTTGACCAGAGATAGTGCAAAGCCTCTTGCACGTCATTTCTCAAGGCAGTGCCGAGAAGAGTAATGGCGGAGAGAGAAGCGAGAGCGCCCTGCTGGCAAAGTCACGAAATGATTCAACAGCAAGATAACAAGCGCTACGCTTTCAGTAGAAATGCTTGTTCTATAAATAGGGCTCTTAGCAATTCATAAGCCAACCAACTCACCAAATTACCACAGATGCCTCAAGATGCAAAGTGATAACAACATTCTTTACGGCAATTGAACGTTTCTTGAAGCAACTATCATTACAAAATGCTGAAAGATGGAGAATTAAAAGTACATTGCATGTACTACCTAAAGCAAAGTGTAACAGGGTATGTTGAAAAGAACAAGGGTGAGTGTCTTTACACAGCAAAGCTATACGAAACACAAACTGATTTAAATAAAAGATGACAGGTCCATACAAATTCGCACTGTAAAGCTTCGAGACCAAACAAGTCCGATTTGGCGACAAAAATAAGCCTGTAAGACTTCTAATGAGTTACGACATTCTTATAGCTATGAATACTAAAATTATCTTCTGCGGGTTTCTCACCATGTGCTTGTTATCAGGTACACTACTATACTTCTTATGTCATAAAAATTGGGGACATAGGATTTGTATCTACCGGACTACACGACAACAAATACTAGAACACTGTCAACTCAACTAACTCATCCGCTTTGTGACACTTGTCGACTTCTAAATCCTAAATCTGCAGCGATGAAAAGCTTGAGATCCGCAAGAAGAATTTAGTTCACTATGAAAATAATTTGATTTGTTTCAGCTAAGCTAAACAAAATTACACACGTATATGTAGAATTTATTAATGATTTTCCAGTAAATCCTGGATAGAGAAGTGTACTGTTTATACTAAAAAAGCGCTGTCTGCTGAAGGAATTATGAAGGACAAGCAAACATCTTTGTACTTCACCATCTTGTCATACCGTCACGAAATGGCCCGTGTGCCAGAAGGGGAAATCGGGTGATCCAGACAATTTGCACTTTCATGTATCCTAGCAAAATCACTCAATCGAGCATGACAGGAATTGTCTGTACTGGGCTTCTCTACAAAACAGCAAAGGCGCAAGTTCCAGTTTTCATCAAGACTGATTCAGGTTAGGAACAAAAGGCACGTAATTTTTCGTGAGAAGTGTGGTTAGAGTTTCATGACCTAAATAAGAACTCAAATTAGTGTTCGAATAATAATGGATGACAATTTCTTCCTCGGTTCTAGCGTCAATAAATACCCATAAGACGGTGGGACTGGCGAAGTGAATGCGGACTCGTCTGACAGGCGCCGTGTCGGGTCGAATACAACTGTGCATGACTACGATATAACAACGACGTACTGCTTCCAAAGTATTTATTCACTGTACGTGACTATGGTAAACCACGACGTACTACTTCCGAAGTATTTATTCACAAGCTTTTGCCCGTTTGATCCTACGGTTGTCTAAATTTTCTTGGGCTGAACTGCACCTTCTGTGTCATATTTTATGTAAATCGTGAACCTATTTGTACATTTCCATCGAAGTCGTTCGTTCCATTTCCATTTCCTAATGGTTCATGGCTCATACATGGCGTGACAAAGCAGAAAATTTCCACTCTCTTAAGGTGTGCGTGTGTTTTGTCACAGTAAAGTGCGGGCACAGGTTAAGAACCGTGTGTTTTTCAGCTCAACAAAAGCTTCAGACGAGTGCTCAGCTTCAGTATCCGGCAAATTTTCTCCCCACTAACCAATGGACAGAGGGCAATGATGTCCCCAGAACCGGTGTGGATACAGTAGCGGAAGACCGAACTGCAGCAATTACTACACCTAGCCTCGTTATTGTCCTTGTTTCTTACTGTTATAATTTTCCCCTTTGGTTTTCACAGCGGAGTAACATAAATTGCAATAATCACTAAACAAATTTCTTCGTGGTTTTCTACAGAGTCTCCCATAGAATAATAAGCCCTATTCATAACAAAACCCGGAACAGTCAGGCAGTTTCAACAATGTGCGACGTCGTTCGACTGTGAATGGGAGAGATGTGAAACTTGAGCTTTTGCTTTATCGCGAAGCCATGAAACAATGGACGCACGGCTCCTGTCGCCCAGCTGATATCGTGTGACGTGTTTTCCATATTGCGGCCTTTGACACGTCATGTTCTTTATGTTACTTCGCAAAACAACTATGAATACACGTCACTAGCCGCCCGCTCCCCTACCCTGGACGCCGCTTCTGTTAATGCCAATCCTTCGGTATTTCAAAATCATCATATATTTTAGATTATTCAGGGAAATCTACGTGTAATATGCCACGATCTTCAGCCTTAAAATGCCTACAACTACTGTCATGGCAATCTTACCACCTGATTCGACACTGCTTGAACGCCGTCTGTACAGGAACAAGGAAACAATGTTACCACTGCATCAGTGTTACAGCTGCAGTGCACGTCAAAAACAAAAGAACGGCTGCAGGAAGGCATCTGAAGTGGGATAATAAGGGATAAATTTAGAATAATATTTTAATTTCAAGTGCTGCTAATAACTCGGAACGTGTCACTTTAATTATTACCAACAAATGCACTTACATAAAATTTCACATTAAAACACTTAAAATCTCTCCGACATGTTTCGATCCTAAGATCATCCTCAGGGAGCTATGTTGTTCCTTGCTAAAGTCATTTTAAAAACGTTCACGAAATAATTTTGTGGATGTTTTTAAAATGACTTTAGCAAGGAACAACGTAGCTCCCTGAGGATGATCTTAGGATCGAAACATGTAGGAGCGATTTTAAGTGTTTTAATGTGGAATTTTATGTAAGTGCATTTGTTAGTGATAAAGTGATTCTACGAAATGCACGGTGCAACGAGGATGATAACTCTCAATGTGCTTTATTTAAATTCAGGGGAGCACAAATTTGCCAGCAATCTAGCAGCCACCTCAAAATTCTAGGTGCCAGAAGGTGACAAGAAGCAAGTTCTATAAAGGAGAACCAAAATACAGAATTAGACGCAACTGTACAAAATTACAAAGCGACTTGGCGCGCGGATTTGTACATCCCTATTTAAATTAACAACACATTGATTTATTTTAAAAATGACAACCTTACATGAAACAATTTTTGCGGGACTTCCAATATACTCGATGTAACTTTTCTACCCGTTTGACACAGTATAGCCTACAGACTCTTTTCATTAATGATAACAAATTAACTTATGTTAATAATCCGAAAAAAAGACAGTGAAACCAGTTGTAGTGTACGGAAGTGAAACATGGGCTATGACTAAGATGGACATGAAAAGAATGGGTACATGGGAGAGCAAAATATTAATAAGGTTATATGGTAGAGCTAGGAATATGGAGAATAAGAATCAATTATGAAATAAGGGAGATATATAAAGATGCAGACATAGCAGCAGGTATTGGAGAAAAGAGACTGAAATGGATTGGACAGGTAGCAAGAATGGATCAGGGAAGGACAGTGACAGTAAGACGGAGGGAAGTATAAGCAGGGGAAGACCTAAATTGAGATAGCTGAAAGATGTAGAGAAGGATCTACGGGAGACGAAGGTTAAGAGATGGCGACAGAAGGCAGTCGAAAGGGAAGAATGGGAGTCTGTAAGTAAGGAAGCCAAGGCTCTCAGAGGGCCGTACGGCCAAGGGGTAAGTAAGTAATAATCTTAAAATATATAAAATTAATATGAAAACTTTCAAAAATGAAATGTTTGTACTGAAAAATGTCTACCAGTCTAATACTGTTTACGTGCTTGTAACGTAACGTAACGTTTAAATATTATGTAATTCAAATAATTTCGTCTAACATCAAGGGTGTAAAGAAAGTACGAGTTATACTTTGTTGTTTGTTGACTGCTGAATTCTGGATGAATATTTATGATGACTTGGTGACTAGGGAGAGCTAGGGGATTCATTGTTGTGGGGTCGCTGACCAGGATTCTGTGACCCTCATGTCCTCATGTGTCACATCTATCAACAGGAGCACATTAGACGGCAGGGCCAGCGGCTGATGAACAAACACAGTCTGCCGCCCGCCACTGTGTGTTCATCAAATAACGTCCATCCCCTCAAACGTATTTGCACTGTGTGTTCATCAAAAAACATCCCTCCTTACTGGAGTACTGCCACTGTGGCACAAAATCTAGGAAACCGGGTTGTAGCCTGCATCACGCATTAGGCTTTCTGGTAGAGGGTATATCAACCTGTAGTTAGCTGGGCACATGTTACCCGAGACAGTGTCCTATTGCCCGCGGAAATATTTCAAATCAGAAAATATCTTCTAAACCTTCCCTTTGAAAGCCAAGAAAGAACGTAGAAGCAGGTTTGAAAAATGTTTGAGCTGACTGTTCTTAAAGAAGTAAGTCACACTGCTAAATCATTTTCTACAAATATCCTAAAACAGCTACACCCTACCCTAGGTCGTGAATTGCATTTTCCATGAATTGTTCCTATTATTATCGGTATAATTTCTTACTGCAACGATGTACAGACAACTACATACGTAAAATTATTCTATATAATTATACGCACACATATTATTTCTTCATTCTACTTGTGTAATGGATTTCATGTTGCCCGCATGCAGTCCAAATTTTGCCAAAGTTTCCCACACCACATGAAAGGTTGAGAAGGCCTGCTCTCTTCTGTCAATGACACTTGTAATTCATCTCTCTGCGTATCTGGTAAATTATCTTAATTAAGGGATCTTATTTATAACGTTTGCAATTTGCAACGACGATATGAGTGCAGAACGACTGGATGACAAACAATTAAACTGAAACACACGAAAGAAAACGTTAGTCACCTAACTGAGTCAGTATCGCGGCACGGTAAGGAAGAACTACCGAAAACCATCACCAAATTCTTCTCTCGGGCTAGTCGGTGTCCCCGCCGGCATTCGAACCGACAACGAACCAATTCAAAATGAAAATGCTGCCTCTGTAACCATCTTGCTCGGTTGAATATAATAAAAAATTGAAGGCCGATGAACAAAAGAGCTTCATGTATGATAAACCAACGTAAAATTGAAATCCTTTCTGCCCCCTACCCCCCCCCCCTCCCGTAGTTTTACATTCCTATTTCTAACGCTCCCTACAAAAACTATAACGCCGACAATGTCAACAAACTTGTGGAGGGAATCCCGTTATTCATAAACTTTTATGAGCCCAGTTCTACTACCATTTACATTACTACATAACTAACAATGTCTCCTACCCGGCTGCCGCAGGTGACTGTGTGGATCGAGCGAAGTCTTGGACATTCCGCTGAGAGTGTTGGTTGCATAACCTGCAAGGAGAAGAAACAAGCCGATGTTAAACAGAGTTCACACGTAACAACAGGCAAATTTGTGAGCTGTGACGTTCGCACGAAGGTAGCTATAAACAAAACAGTTTTCTGGGATAAGGTAGGTGCAGTCGGCTAAAAGGTACAGAAGCTGCGGGGGGGAATCTGCTTTTTATTTCATGACTTTTGAAACATCTTCCATGAAGAAGGTAAAGCAATCCCTGCACAGGCACTGACGTTTCCAGGAGCTTAAGGCTCCCAGCTTTCAAGATGATTGGCACACGAAGGTGGCAAGGTTGTCAGCCCTACGCACCGGCCACCCTTACCTCCAAGGAAATATTCCCGGTATTCATTTCTGTTACAGACTGAGTCGGTCCCAGTGCCGTAGTGAGGCCGGACGGATTATGTCAATCAAACATTCCAATGACAAGATCGGGAATCGAACTCGCGACCTTCTGCCTTGTAGCGTATTGCCTCAACCAACAGAGCCACCCATCAGACTCCTAAAAATTCAGTTTTACAAAATTCTTATCGGTCTTACGTCGAAAACTGAATATAATCATTTTGCGATGTAGTTAGATTCAATTTTTGTTTAAAAAATATAACAACAGATCTGGCAGATATTTAAAGCATTTGTTACAATAAGAACATAGATTTTGATGCATGTGTTTTTGACTCTTAAACTAAACATAATGGACTTTAACGCCAACCGGCTCAAAAGTAATCGAAGGCATTTCGTGCCTTCTGTTCACTGAGAGCGGGTCAGACGTGTACTGCACTTGCGGGTCCGGTCTGATGCACATCTCTAATACTGTGACAGCTGAAAGATTACTGCCGGACAAAAATCAGCTACAGTGCCAATTTGACAATCACAAATCCCAAACAGCCTGTCACAGGACTGAAACCAGATCACCGATGTGTGAAGGCAACCTGATTTTACTGGATATTCCACGAATTGTGTTTTTACAGAGGACATTTCATTATTTATTAACACAGCTGTAAATTTTAGATGATAGAACCTGGAGCACTAAAGGGTACATTGAGAAACGCTTACGTGAATTGGTTAGAAATCCCTAAAGAAGAAACCACTTTGTTTAACAGAATGTAAGCGAGTATGATATTAAAATGTATCTTGTACATTTTAAAGTTTTTGACTAGATTGAATTCTCACTGAATAAGGTCCATTTGCGAAGTTTTGTGAACTGACAAGGGATTTAATGGCCGTCGGAGCGACTCCCTGCCCAGGGAAGTGATTATCATCAGTCGGTATGTCATTCTGTTATTTTCAGCAGGTTCTGGATGTCACAGATTTCAGTCCGTGTACACCGGGTACGTTGAGCAGAGTAGAACCAAGCCAGAATGAAAAAGTCAAATAAAAACAAGTGCATGACGACGGCAGGCGTGCAGCGTCACGGCGCCGGCCGCAATAGCAGGGGGCCTCCCACCCTTCAGGAAAGGAATCTCTTGTTCTACACTCGGTCGACTGGGCAAGCTAAACAGCGGATCACGTCCAAGACGCCAAATTTGCGCCCAGAAGTGGGTCTGTGTTTACCAGTTGTAGGGGATGGGAAGATGACGTCAAGTTTAAAGTGCTCCAGTGAGACGAGGGGAAACTGCACAAAGCTTTTGTTTTTGTTATGTGCTTGAGGAAAAGGTTGTGAAGCGTGTTGGGCACAACCTGCTGGAAGTCACGCTTCAATTTATTCCTCTTATTTTCTCCGTCCCTGTTTATTGCTATCTCTCAATCTTTTCTCCCGACCCTCGACTACAGTACCCGGAAGGAAGTTAAAGAGGAAGGAAGGAAAGAGGAAGGAAGGAAGGAAGGAAGGAAGGAAGGAAGGAGAAAGAACAAAATGGAAAATGGACGGGTGCATAATAGGTTAGAAGTTTCAAAGAATGAAGTTGGAATGTGACGTGTATAACATCAAAGAGTCCATAATGTGCATGTAGAAGTATGCAGATAAATGCAGGTTTAGAGCAATTGAGCGCTAGAACAAAGAACATGGCAAGGTGGATTGCATTAAGATCCTGAAGCACATGGATATTTTCCAGCATAACGACGGCGGTTACAATTTATAAGTGCGAACAATTATTTTACTTATTTGTTAAACACATTCAATATTACATAGGAAGCGGCATGTTTAACATTCTTAATGTAACAACCCACCATTTGAATAGGTTTTTCGACAGCCTAATCCATCCCAGT
>Ga0123357_10011837_pt1 | contig 11214 bp, 2 predicted proteins | sample TergutEmb28metaG_FD_89873 | JGI IMG/M metagenome (GOLD analysis project Ga0123357, IMG submission 89873) | Embiratermes neotenicus P4 segment gut microbial communities from Petit-Saut dam, French Guiana - Emb289 P4 | ecosystem: Host-associated > Arthropoda: Insects > Digestive system > Gut ... | reverse complement strand
GTTCGTTTCGCCGAAAGACGAAATCTGGTTTCTGCGCGTGTGCCATCATATTTCAAATGCAGTCCAGAACAGGATGAGATCCTTTGGATCATACATCGATACGGCTGTTTGTGTGCACAGCCCAGGAAGTATAAAAGGCTGCGAATTTGTAACAGTGGGCGCTCATTGTTGTGTGTTACTGTTGTTGCAGGGGAGTGTGTACATATCAGTTACTTCCTTACTCCATGGTGCAGAGTCCTTCTTGAGAAGCTAACTGGTTTGCAGCTAGTCAAGAAATTTCCCGCATTTCACGGAACCCGAATGTTCATTACCGCACTCACAACCGTCCGCCACCTGTCTCTATCCTGGGCCAGCCCAATACAGTCCTTATACCCACATCCCACCTCACGGAGATCCAACCTAATATTATCCACCCATCTACGCCTAGGTCTCCCCAATGGTCTCTTTCCCTCCGGTTTCCCCGGCAAGACCCCATACACCCCCCTATCCTCACCCATTCGCGCCACATGCCCAGCCCATCTCATTCTTCTCGATTTTATTACCCGCACAATTTTGGGTGAGGAATTCAAATCATTTAGCTCCTCGTTATGCAGTCTCCTCCACTCCCCCATTATCTCGTCCTTCCTAGGTCCAAATATTCTCCTCAACACCATGTTCAGTGTGTACATATACTGTCGATATACAATATACACGACTTTGAACTCTTATGGTGGAATTGTGAGCGAATGGTGCCTGAATTTTGAGTCGGATCTACGAAACTACAATTACAACTGATAACCAACAAGATGTTACTGTTAGATTTATAGTTTTCTTTGTTTAAGCGAGTTACTTTCGGAAACTAAATACTTTTCTAAATTTTACGATTAACGGTTGGGATTGAGTAGTGGCGTGACGATTAATTAACTTACAAATTTGTAACAGACTAATTAGCGTAACTACGGGATTGAAGAAACATATCTCGGACCGGTGTAACCTACATGCATATTTTTGTATATATAGTAGACAATAGAATCTTTTATTAAGTTGTTACGCAGTTCGCCTCCCACAAAACCCAAAGGAGTCTTTGATACCTAGGTAACCGTGAAGCCTCCGATCAGGCCATTGCTACCATTTGATCCCTGACCCCGTGGGAATTTCAGGTCAGGCCTCTTTACGGTCACAGTAGAGTCGCCCGAACTTACCGCTCGGCTCGGGCACTACATAAAGTAGTGACGGTGGTGTGGACAAACCCGATATCACTATATAAATTGGTTCTAATCAGCTCTACTTGTTTCGGGCGATGTTTTCACCCATCATCAGGAGCATATCACTGTAACTACAGCTTCTGGTATTGTCCACCTATGTTGCTGCTGGCTGAGATTGCATCCTCAGCCAGCAGCAACATTGGTGTACAATACCAGAAGCTGTAGTTACAGTGGTATGCTCCTGATGATGGGCGAAATCATCACCCGAAACATGTAGAGCTGATTAGAAGTAAATAAATCTAACAGTTGCATCATTTTGGTTATCCGTTGTAATTATACTAGCGATGCAAGGAAACACGAAAGTTAAATCTGCGAAACGTTGTTGTTGATAAACGTCCTGATGATGGCAGCTTGAAACCTGATATGAAGTTGTTTTCTGGGATGTGCTGTATTTACTGTATTCTAATTAATGCAGTTTTTGGGGGTTTTGAAAATATTCAATGACATGTATTTATTTTTTCTCGCTTATCACTTTTTGTGGGTTTTTGCTTTATGCTTGTTTCTTTCTTGTTTTCTTTATGATTTTATATTGTCACGGAAGTGACCGATACGCGTGCCCTGCCTGTGTAGTGATGCCCTTTATTCCGCATACATAGTACTGCCTGCCAGAGCACCGTCCTTTGTCCATCTACCCTGAAGATGGAGGAAGCATATCTCCTAGCAGACTGCGTTGTGTCACAACCCACAAAACAGCAATCGCATTTGTGGTACTTTTTCTCTCTTCCTTTCTTTGACACTTCCTTCTTCTTCTGTATTTTATACTTCTCTGTCTTCTTGTCCCGTTAGGAAGGTTCTAGTTTATTGGTACAGTAACTGATACAGTTTACCGACTTACACTTTGGTCTTTATAAGCCACGTACCCCTTTTTTTTTTGGTTTTTTTACAGTATGGCCCGGTATTTTTAGAAACCAATTTTTTTCCCCACGAGCTCTTCTTCATTATTCCTGATAAAATTCATGATTTCAAGTTATCATTGTTTTCTGTGGCTTCCTTAAAAATTGTTGTAATACTTAACCATTTTATGCACATTAAAAAAACCCACACTCTATTTTCTTGAATAAACATTCTGTCGTTCAATCTGTCAAGTTCCCCTCGAACAGTCACACCTGTCACATATCAAAAGATACAGTCATATTGCATACACACTCTATTATACCAGTACCGCCGCCTTCGTGAACAAATAAACCACTTTTGTTTGTGCTGTCAAATTATGAAGGTCATTTGCATTTTATCTTTTTCACATTTGCTGCGGATATTCTATAATATCAAATTTCCTGCGGATTTCAATATTTAATATACCGTCAGATTTCTACCGAAAACTTAGCGTAATGTAATTACAGTTATTTCTTAATTTTTAAAACATTAATTAGTACATAACAACTGCCCTAACTGCATTTTAACCATATCTTGCATTTTCGTCTCTCATATGATCCTTATAGTAGACAACGATTTTGTCTAAATATTATTTGACGTTCACAGACCGTGCATCGTAATATTATTTCTATAATAAAACCATCTAGATGCACCAATGTATCAAATTTATTTTATTTTGGAATGACACTCTACATGTTTCGGAAGGTCTTTCCGTCCATCATCAGGAGTTCAAGACTGTACGTACAGCAAGAGGCATTTGTCAAACAGACACTGCTGTCTGCTTGCTAGCAAGCAGACAGCAGTGGTTTACAGTATGGTGTGCAGTATGGTGTGCAGTATGGTGTACAGTATGGTGTGCAGTATGGTGTACAGTATGGTGTGCAGTATGGTGTGCAGTATGGTGTGCAGTATGGTGTACGGTATGGTGTGCAGTATGGCGTACAGTATGGTGTGCAGTATGGTGTGCAGTATGGTGTGCAGTATGGTGTACGGTATGGTGTGCAGTATGGTGTGCAGTATGGTGTACAGTATGGTGTGCAGTATGGTGTGCAATATGGTGTACAGTATGGTGTGCAGTATGGTGTGCAGTACGTTGTACAGTAAGTGCAGATCCCAAATATCCAGGTGCGTATGTGAATATCTCCGTACGGCCAACAGACAGTCGAACTAAAAAGCACAACACGTACCAATTGTTTTATATATATATATATATATATATATACAGTATACCTCCTGATAATGGGCTACAAATACGCCCGAAACATGTAGAGAGTGATTGACGAATTAAACTGAGGATAAACAGTGCATCAAGTTGGTTCTTATTACACAGATACTTAAAAGAATCTGTCGCAATACGGCATTCACTGCTTGCATGTCCGAACAGCTATGGTGACCTACAGGCTGTTGTTTGTGTCTGCAATTCAATTTTGAAGCGTTTGTTAGTTTTTGTTGGTGCTTCCTCGGAACGAGTGTCTTTATATACACTGACTGTTTTATGACAGGAAACCTAAATATTTGAGCAGAAATGTGATGACCACTGTTAACACGTGTTCATTAACAACGCTCAACCGCATGCAGTAGTTTGGTATGTGGCGACACAGAATTTGTGTAAGAGGTACAGTTTTACATTGTTTGCTGTCTAACCGTTTACAATAGAGGGTTAACGTCATGCAGCACGGTAACTAACGTTTAATTGTTGTATACTTTGCCTTCAGAGTGTCCTTCTATATGTATGGAAATCACACCAGAGCAAACAGCGTTTATTTCTCTATACAACATAACTGTTTAGTTTCTACAATGGAGATGAACTTTGTGTAGTCCTAGTTATGGACTGAATTTATGAATATACGATTAATTCAAATTAATTTTTATTTCTAGCCCTTTAAAAACGAAGCGCACACCGCTTTATTTAAAGACCCCGTCCGTACCGCGCTGTAAACACTTTTCATCTCGGTTATAAAAACCAATCAGTTTATGCTGTAAGTGGCACAAGTCGCTGTTTGTTCTCGGATAAACACAAAACACATAAATACAGTGTGGGCAGAACGTACAGTTGTTATTTAAAGACCCCGTCCGTACCGCGCTGTAAACACTTTTCATCTCAGTTATAAAAACCAATCAGTTTGTGCTGTAAGTGGCACAAGTCGATTGTTTGTTTTCAGATAAATACAAAACATATAAATACAGTGTGGGCAGAACGTACAATTGTTGAATGTTAAACTGTTGGTGCATCATGTGACCAGTAGACTTCGAAAGGTCAAACACCTCTGGCCCAGTTTCTGTTCCAGTCCATCTGAGCTTTATGGCGGGCAAAGTGTCACTCGGAGAAGTTACTCTCGTAGCATGGTTATACTGTTTGAGAGTCACTAATGTGTTATCATTCAAATTTCGTGGCTGCGAAACAGCTTATAAATTATGCATAAAAGCTGCACAAATTAAAATTGACGTATGTAGCTCTACACTTTCCCAGCGTCACTTCCTTTTTAAGTTTTAATCGAAAGCTACAAGGTGGTTCAAATATGACCGGGACTGATTTTTGTGTAAATCTGGCGACATCAGTCCCGGTCATATTTGAACCACCTTGTATTATTAATAAGAGACGATGGAAAACGTACCTAGCTGCATTGTATTGTCATGCATCACTCTTACATCAAAACTAAATCAAGATGTTAGCAGTTCTGTCTTGGTGTTGCAATACATTCTACACAATAATTTACTTTATCCGATTAGATTTTTTTATTATCTATTACGACATATAATTTCAGGGCGAAATAATATATCTTTGTGTTTCTGCCACCTCACATGTTTGCCTGACCCCTCATATTGATTTTAGTAACTATAGGAAGGTAATGAAGTGGGCTGGTGGATGTGACATCCATTAGTATAGTTCTGACGTCTTATTTCGGGGGCAGTTACGTATATTTCTGTGTAAGGTCAATTTGTAAGTGGGAGCATCACACAAAATTATCAGAAGGAGGAGGTACTGTGACAGTTGTAACTACTAGATGACTAGTGGTATTTCAGTCTAGTTATTAACGCTGAATTGGCTGCGCACTGCAACAAAACAAGAGAGAGAGAGAGAGAGAGAGAGAGAGAGAGAGAGAGAGAGAGAGAGAGAGACGTGGTGTTAGCATGCGCAGCACTGTGTGTACTATACATAACACATACTTGGCTCATATAATACGAGTATATCAGGCTTGCTTTGTATTCCCGAATTTCTTAAGAACCGTTCCGTGGGAGCAAGGGTTGAAATACAACCTTATATACGAGCCCCACAGTGATAACGCAAGTCTCTCTTTTCACCTTAAGAACAAGAAAACTTGTAATGCGTATGAAAGTTTTCTTTGTTCTCATTGGCTCCGCAAATCGAGTCCAAAGTTCGTCGCATTAGAGCACCTGGAAAACCGGTTTTGGATTCAATTTTGATTCTATATATAGTCCGCTCAGAACACATTATCATTGTGAAGCTTGGAAATTAGGGTTAAAGTCCCGATGTGACAAGAGTATTTACCAAGAAAGGAATGGTTATTACTGCACGTGGCTTGCGTTTACCGCTTACTTACGCCTGGAAGCCCCGGAGCATACAATTTATTTATAAAGTCGGTGCTGAAATTCTTAATACCACTCTTTGAGCTTTGCTATAAGCAACAGATTTGACGGTAAATTTTGGGATTGAGTTTTTTTTGTTGTTGTAAAATACAGAACAGAAGCTAGTTAGAACGTAAAGACACATCTTAACCAAAAATAAATAAAAATTACGAGTTAAATAAATATATTTTGACAGTAGTCATCCTGATGTGTTCATCTAATTCACACAAGATATATGTTTCAGTCAAACACAACAATTTATTACACAAAATTGTGCTCACGGCAACATGTTTCAACTGTAATGAGTCAACATCAGGCATCCAAATGAACTAATCCAAGGCATATCTTATATTAGAGCGTTTGGGATCACAAAATGCACTCTAATATAAGATGTAGCTCGGATTAGTTCATTTGGATGGCCTGATGATGACTCTTTAGAGCCGAAACATGTTGACGTGAACATAATTTTGTGTAATAAATTGTTGTGTTTGACTGAAACGTATATCTTGTATGAATTAGATAAATATGGTCAACAGAATGTAAGAAATAAAAAAAAAACATTTTTAATTATAAGTACTGCAAGTATTGCTAATTTATTTATTTATATGTTTTAATTTGTTTATAATTTTATATCGTGGAAAAGTAACAGATTATTTAACTAATATAAATTATTGTAATATTAAATAATTTATTATTTATTTTCTTGTCTATTTCGTGTTTTCTTTCTTTGTTTTGTAGTTGTGGAATGAACTGCGACCATTTCGGTTTATTTCCAATATATGGTGAGGTAAATTCAGTCAAAAACACAACTATAAATATATGGATAAATGATGGTGTTTATTAGCAATGGAAAAAACTACATGTTTTCGGCCTATAGCGGCCATCTTCGGGGTTTGACAACTTTCTTGCTAAAAAGTTTTATATAATATGCCTAAACCGCGTGGTGATGTTGAGATCTCATCATCATTTTACGTGTTTTTGTTAAGCTAAATTTGGTGGGATGTCTATTGTGTCAATGAATATGTAGGTAGCTGGGTATGGATGTTTTCGGTTGGGTAGGTGTAGGGTTAGGAGGAAACTGTGATTGCAGGTATGGTATCTTATATGCTCGTATGTTGGGGGTGGGGTGTTTTTTGCGGGATTGGTTAGTCTGACATCTTCTCCTTATCCTTCTCCTTATCCTTCTCCTTATTCTTCTCCTTATTCTCCTTATTCTTTGAAACTTCGGAACACCTCAGAATTATTTCCACTGTTATGAAGAATGCTGATTGTCTGTGGCCATATGTATATTATCAAGTACCTTCAATACTCGTTATAGCGCCCATCAAACCTTCACACAGGAAGCTCTATAAACAGGAACTGGACGCACACGAAATGCAATTCCAGATACATTTGGTTGTATATACAGCCACCTACACCATAACAACTTATTATAAATTGACATCAATAAAACATGCATTTTAAGAACTGTAAGCAACCTGACATACATCATGATATTTTATGCTTTGTATTCTATTAATTCTTCGTAACAACCACTTGTATAAAATTTTCCATTTTATTAATTTGTAACTTTGGCATAAATAATAATAAACTTCCTGAGGATGATGTATAAACTTCGGAACAATAGGTGGGATATAAGAAACAGATAATTGTTAACAAATATATTGTGCATTAGTTAGACAAATATTACAAAATAATAACATCAGTGCTGTTTATTTGGTGTCTGTTTTTGACCGATAAGAGAGTATAAGCTTCAGTTGTGTTACCAGACTTCAGATGTCACCACTGCCTGCATATTAACGTAATGCATATTCTGATTCACAGACAGTACAAATTAGATGCAGTAATGTAATGGGATGAGAAGACTTGACGTCCTGCGTCACTAACAGTCGTATGTAGCTTCAGGAACCTAAAAAGGTGAAAAAAATAAAGATTTCGTAACCTGCTCTGATATTGACCTTTTGTTCATAAAATTGCACCAATGTAGCACACTGCCTTTTTTTGATGTTTTGCTGACCGTTCATCTCAGTATAATGTTAGCGATTGACCAACTTAATGCACAAATTATTGTTTTGTAATAAGTTTATTATATTCCTCTACATGTTTCGAGCACTATTGTGCTCATCATCAGGAGGTCAAAATTGTATTATACAGCATCTGGTATCATCACACTTTGTTGGTGGCCGTCCGGTGCACTGGTTGAGAGAGGACTTCTCTCAGCCTGCGCACCGGACGGCCACCAACAGTGTGACGATACCAGATGCTGTATAATACAACTTTGACCTCCTGTTGATGAACACATTAGTGCTCGAAACATGTAGAAGAATATAATAAACTTATTACAAAACAAGATTTTTTATATTTTAAAACAATATATACAGGGTGTCCCAGGAGTTAAGGTCACTACTTCGGGATTTAATTCCAGAGCTGTTCTGAGTCAAAAACGTCATATACACGTGGGTCCGATTGGCAGCGGTTCAGGAGTTATGAGTTTATAAAGTACAGTAAATAAATTAGAAAGGAAAGAGGAGCGTTGTGCATTTATTGAGATATGTTGTTAAATGTAAGTCACAGATTATATATATATATATTCTTCTTCCATATATATATTGTTCTACTTCGTCCATATATATTAATATTATTCCATATATATAGCAGAATTCCTTTTTTATTTTGTCTTATTTTCGTAAAATAGGTTTTCGACCTTTATAATCACGAATTATCTACGTAATATTAAATGTAATATAAATAAATATATATAATACAGTCATACACAACGTTGTATTAAGGTTGTGTATGACTCACTGTATTATATATATTTATATTACATTTTAACATTTTCAACGCAATGGGGATGTTCCACGTAAGAAAAACTCTATGTAATTTCTTTTCCTTGTGTTCCTTCCTTTGACTCTCGTTGTTTCATTTTTATTTGGGCATGACAATTTTAAGTTTATGTGAAATATACCATAAATACCACTAATTAAATGTTTTGTTGATTGTGTTTTTTTTTTTTTTTAACACGGAAATAACTTCTGGCATTGCTTTCATTTTATTAAATGAGCGTGAGACTACATAATGGGGTATTGAATTTCCATTACCCATTGCCGGATTAGTTAATGTAGCAATGTGTATCCAGGCGTAAGCGTTTACTAATCCTTATGTAATTATGCCAATACATTCGACCGTTCGTACTGGCATCCGAAGTAGTGCTTATCGATTAGATTTTATTTTGATGTATGACATACATAGTGGAATAGTTACAAAACAGTGGCGAACAGAACGTAGATTATTGTTATTATTATTATTATTATTATCATCATAATCATCATCATCATCATCACCATCATCTCCTTTACGCATCTGACAACACACAACAGTCACGACAGACAGACATCCATACCTCCGGCGGTATTCGAACCCGCAATCCCAGCAAGCGAGCGGCCGCAGACCGACGCCTTAGACTGCGCGGGCAGTGGGATCGGGGATGATGATAATATTTATAATAATAATAATAATAATAATAATAATAATATATCCCAAGAACGACAGTGCTTCGAAAATGCTAGTTTTTAATAATATATGATGATAACATTTGTAGTTATGTTACTAAAAGTGTTACTTACAATTTAACGTGGATAACACGTTATAAACAGCAGCAGTAAGAACGTAATTGTAATGGTAATGGTAAAGATGGTGATAACTACTGTCAATGCACTTGAAATTTCAAAGGGAGATTTTAAAAATTCCTCTCTCTAAGTACAATTTCCACTGACAAGTTTTAAGTTGCTCCGTTCTTATATATCAAAACCCCAGGGGTATACAGTGAAATCATATTTTATCGAGTATTCAAGCCATGAATTTGAAAAGTTTGTAAGGGCAGCTTGATAGATTTTTTCTTGCGTGGGACAGGGGGAAGGAAAATTTCTACTGCACGATAGGAACTTACTGGATGCTTTATAACTTGATACAGTTTCACTGAACATACACTTCATCATAAATACAGCCTGATAGATGGTACTGGCAAAGCACGACTCTGCAGTGCCTGCGGAAGCACAGGTACTACTCGGATCTCTCGTAGGACAGATTAATTTTGGCAATGACTGCCGTATGCACAACTGTATGAATAATGTGGGTCTGTCTTACCAGCCAACCGTACTACAGGGGTGCTGGCAAGTCCTTAGCCCGACCAGGAAGGAAACAAGCTAATGTTTCTGTCAGAATGGCATGAATTTCCTTCGGCGCCTTGCCTTGCACGAAAAGAAACTTGATGACAGCTGGCGTCTCGATGTTGTTGAAATCGCACGCGTCCCTGGCATGCTTCCGAGTTTGTGTCCTTCCTGGTCGGGCTAAGAACTTATCAGCACCCCGTTATGTCGTGGATAATAGAAGCAAAGAATAGATGTTGGTAAATACTCCTCTGTAAATAGGACAGTCAAACTGAAACCGACTGCCTGCAGAGGCGTCAGCAACTTTACCCTGTAAGTCAGAAATTTTTAGAAAGAAGGTTAGGAAGTAATTATAAGTGAGGGAAAGTGAAGGGGTTTTGAAGCGTGGTGATGAGACGTCCAAAAGTGGAGGGAAATGAAAAATTAGTAGTGAAGTGCAGTGAAGTGAAGTGAAGTGATTTGAAGTGAAGTGATATGAAGTGATTTGAAGTGAAGTGAAGGTAAGTGAAGTGATTTGAAGTGAAGTGAAGGTAAGTGAAGTGATATGAAGTGAAGTGAAGTGATTTGAAGTGAAGCGAAGGTAAGTGAAGTGAAGGTAAGTGACGTGAAGTGAAGTGAATTGAAGATCGTTGGTGAAATTTGTGTCTGATCATTTGTGTATGGTTATGTAGCTCTATGTTGGTTCTGTGCATTATGTTATCTGATTATTATTTGCTTATCTTTTTTATCTTCTAATTCTCTACTTAAGTTTTAATATTCTTTTTATGTTTGTTTTCTGTTTTGAGTCTTTTGTGTTTTTGTATTGTCTCTCCTTCTGTATATAGCTGTATGTAGCTGTATATAGCTGTCTCTGTCCTATTTTTGTACAATTTTATCGACCACTGCCACCGGGTGGAAACCCAATCGCAGTAAATAAATATCTTATCATATACCATAATATTGTTTGATTTGCCTGCGGCACGTGTCTTTAGAAACTTGCACATGCTGAACTGAGGTATCAGAATTGGAATTGGTATTAAGTACTATTTTAACTATGCTTTATTCCAAAATATTTATTTTTAACATGCCTTTTGGGCTTTTCGGTATTTTCTGCACTATTTTTACCGTGCATTCTTGACATATTTCGTAATGTACTTTGGCGTAAAATTGTGAAACTTCCTTTGATTTCTGGATGTATTCACTATAATCAATGTGGATTTCGACGCAACAGGTCAGCTCCTGATCATACGAGGTCCGACAGTAAAGTAATGAGACTAATTTTTTTCTTGCTGTACTGGCAATACTGCAGCCCGCCAACACAGACAGCCATTTACCTTGATCCTTCCTCTATCCCGAATTGC
>Ga0123357_10011836_pt1 | contig 11214 bp, 6 predicted proteins | sample TergutEmb28metaG_FD_89873 | JGI IMG/M metagenome (GOLD analysis project Ga0123357, IMG submission 89873) | Embiratermes neotenicus P4 segment gut microbial communities from Petit-Saut dam, French Guiana - Emb289 P4 | ecosystem: Host-associated > Arthropoda: Insects > Digestive system > Gut ... | reverse complement strand
GTGTGTGTGTGTGTGTGTGTGTGTGTGTGTGTGTGTGTGTGTGTGTGTGTGAGTGTGTGTGTGTGAGTGTGTGTGAGTGTGTGTGTGTGTGTCACCCTATTTAAACGCCTCAATACATTGATCTCTTCTAATAAATTTGGTAGGGAAATTGTGGCATGTGAGGCCACCCCAGCATTGTGCTTTATAATTCCTACAGTCAGTGCCATAAAAGATGACAGCCGCGAAACTGGGAGGTGAGAGCGCCTTTAGACCCATTTAGGCAGACCATCGGACCCTGAGCTAACGTATGGAAACTTAATGCAAACCTTCCCAATACTCTCAAACTAATATTCTCACAGTAATGCAGAGTCGCCGTGTAGAAACGGTAATGAATCTCTGCAGCTAAAACGTGAAAACCGTTAGGCACAAATAATGTAAACACAACTGCATATTCGTATATACTACACATTTTATGTTGCATAAATATTTACATATAGATTTCGATTTATTTCTGTGGCACAACTACCCAAATCGGGTCTAGGCCGCCTCAGTGTTGAGGTTTCTATGTCACACCTAATTAGACACACACACACACACACACACACACCATGTAAGACTCTTCTGAACGAGCGATCAGCCCGTCGCAAAGAGGCCAGTACCTACACAACACACAACAAACACAAGAGCCGAACATCAATGCTCTCAGTAGTATTCGAACCCGCAATCCCTGCAATACAACGGCCGCAGAACTAAAACCTCGACCGCGAGACCACTGGGATAGGCGTGTCAATACACACACTCACACATATACACACACACTCACACACATACATACACACTCACACACACATACACACATGCACACACACTCACTCACACACAGGTAAACACATACACATACACTCACACATCCACACACTCATACACACACATACACACACACTCACTCACACACACGTACACACATACACACATCCACACACCCACACACACACACACATACACACACAATTAGACACGCACACGCACACTCACACACGCGTACTCACACACACACTCACGCGCGCGCGCACACACACTCACACTCACACACTCACACTCACACACAAACTCACCCTCACACACTCACACTCACTCGCACACACTCACACTCACACTCACACACTCACACACACTCACACTCACACACACTCACACTCACACACACACAAACTCACCCTCACAAACTCACCCTCACACACTCACACTCGCTCACACACACTCACACACTCACACACACTCACGCTCACACACACACACTGTAATTCAAGCAATAATTAGGAACATAAAGACAAGGCGATACCAGGAGACTTGGCCTGAATCCGATCAAATAAACGTACGCAGAATTTCATTTTAATATTTAAGTTGCTACAGAAAACAGAGCAACACTAACACACATAGCAGACCACAGAACTCTGCTGTAGGAAGATGACTGTGTTCGGATCTGATTGTTCAATAATATTAACATTAAATTCAAGGTTTTTTGGGGGGTGCAGCAGCCCCCAGTAGGCCAGGGCCTCCTCATTCACGTGGTTTCTAGATCACACTTAACGACGCATCACACTCAATAGGACTCTTCTGGACGAGTGATTGGCTCGTCGCAGACACCACTACCTGACAAAACACTCAAAACATTCACGACAGACATCCCTGCTCCGGTGGAATTCGAACCCACAGTCTCAGCAGATGAGCGGCCGCGGACCGACGTCTGAGACGGCGCGGCCACTGGGACCGGCAATTTCGTGGTTTAAAATGTTAAATTCTAGCTTTCATTGTTCTTATTTTCTCTTACGTTAATTATTTATCCCTATTCAATCATTTAACTTTATGCGTATTCATTACAAAAGACGTGAAATCAAATGAATATTCGTAGACCAATGCAGCTTTATTTTCAACTGATTGCAGAATATTCAGTTTCTTGCTCTATGTGTTCTCAAATACTATGCCTCTCTACCAATAGCTACGGTTTGTAGCCGAAAAATTTAGCAGCAAAAAACTAAACACTATGCAATTAGTTGGAAGTGCATTAGTTTGCACAAGGCAACTGCGCCGAGTATGTATTAAATACTAAAATTCGCAGTCCGTTCCGTTAGAATGAAGAAAGAGCTACCAGTTTCAAACAGACGACACTGAAGACGCCATTTGCAGCTACTTTTAGTTATGTAATAAATTAACAGATACTCTGTATACGTGCCTGTTTCCGTTTCGTTTCATGTGTCAGATTCCTTTGATGTTTATTTCAGGTTTTGAATATGATATCATTTTATTTCCTGCGAGCGAGAAAAAAAGGGGGAAGAGGAATTTCCCATCTTTTATACCGTGAATAAAACGGTTGTGCTTGAAACAGCCACCATTACCCTATTCTCCCGGTCTCTTTCAACCCCTGAATGTATAGGCTGCCGTCTAGGGCGAAATGTAATTCCCATATCGCTGCATGGCTGAACTTCGATTAAGCACAGATCTGTCCAAAACCTCACAGCCTTTCTGTTTGAAGCCATCTTTATGGTTTCAAAGTACATTAAAAATTCCAGAACAGATTTTCACGATGTTATGTTCTACTTAATTTCCTTTTCCCTTTGAAGTCACGTAATTCATCTGACTGTATAAACAGACAGTATTATGTTCAAACGCTCCTGCGTCTCGTACTTCTGTGTTGATAGTTAAGTCTGGGCAGCTTAAATAGGGGCTTTACAAAATTTATATCTTAGATTCTATATTTTTTCCACCGCGCGACGGCCCCTAGTGGCTCAGGGTCTCCTCGTTATCGGAGTTTCACGATCACATTCAGACACGCCACACTCGGTACGAGTCCTCTGGACAAGTCAGCAGCCCGTCGCAGAGACCGCTACCAACATAACACACCAGTCAGAAGGGATAGACATTCATGTCCTGGCGAGATTCGAACCCGTAATCCCAGCCAGCGGGCGGTCACAGACCCTCGCCTTAGACCGCGTGGCCACAGGGATCGGGATTGGTTCTGTTTGTGACATTCGCTGGTATGTTTGGTACGCTGACTCTCTGCTTATAAAAGCTTACCGCTTACTGCCGCGTTATAATACCAGCTAGTAAGATATGCTACAGCAAAACGAATTTTGAATTATGTGCAAATGTTCGTGATTTTCATAACGCCTTTCAGACAGTGCAGTAATGGATCTATATACAGGGCGCGCGCGCGCGCGTACACACACACACACACACACAATCCTAAATCTGCTGAAGTTTCAACGAAAATGTTTGCAATATACTCTGTAACATATATCTACCTACACCCAATAACTTTAAAAGCCAGAAAGAACAGCCGCATATAAACTAAGACAATAAACTTGATAGCATGCACTATGGTGCATTATCTAGAAAAGCTCTTTCCGGCAAAAGTGTAAAATTTAAAAAGGGGCATAAATACAGGTCTAACTGCTGTCATCTTTTACTCCTATTCGTAAGTAAGTACTACTACACGTAACAACAGACGAGACAGCCATTTACCGTACATATGTTTGTTCGATCAAGTGGGTGGGAGGAAAACGCACGCGCACGCTGGTCGTTGGCAAGCAGGGCACAGCCTTATTACCTTACATGTTAAGCACCAAAAATACGTTACTGATTAATACAACGTGACTGGCACGAGGAAAGGTGCAGCAAATGAATCAATATTACGGTGTTCAGGAATGTGTGACCGCGCAGACTGGTACAGGTGTCAGTACTTCTGAGATACCTGCTGCTGAAATCTTCAGGGCACTGTAGTGCTTGTTGTAGTATGAAGACTGAAGCACAAGATTATTACGCAACTTCAGCACCTGTCTACTGAAGGACACGTGACGTCACAGCAGAGAGTGCCAGCGACACTGATCGCCGTCGTGACGTCAAATTTTACTGGCAGAGACGGTGGTAGTGCCTCATATTTACGAAACTTACATACAAAAGCGATAAAGAACAGATTAAATTGTATTTAAAACGAAAATAGGAAAAAGTCGGACGTAAAGTAAAATATAGTAGTGCAGAAGAAATATAGGAAATAAGGATAACGCAGAGAATCAAACAGCACAGTAGAATGGATAAACCAAGAACAAAGGAACTGCTTTCACAATGACATAACACAGTTTAGGAACAAAGAAAACAGTACTCAGATAAAATGGCAGTGGTTGGAATGAAAACATCCACAAAAGTAACGGATGAAAGCAAATAACGTGAGAAATCAATGACAGGTAAAAACAGATGAAAAGAGTCTTCAAACAAAGAAACACAGGATACAGAAGAAAAGTCTCTCCATTTAGGCCATGTTTCTCTTTATCCTTCCCTATGTCTAAACCTGTATGTGGATACCAAAGACTCGACTCAACACTAAGTTAAAGTTGGCAGCTTGATGTAAATAAAAAAAATTACATGATTTCCCTGCATGAGATAAACGAATGGCAGTACGTTTGTGGGCATATGATTCACCTCTAGAATAATGAACGGATATCCATTAAACTCAGCAAACACTAAATGATAACAGGGCGTGGAGGAGTTCTCATTTGTATCCAAAATTATCTCTGCCGTACATGAGTATTCCAATTGGTCCAATCGAAGAGATGTCAATGTTGAATGACGCTCGCGACTGATTATAGGTGTTGTTACTCGTGCTGACTACGTTACTTATCAGCCAGACTGAATTTGTGTCAATTTGTTTTGCCTGATTTGTTATGTCTCCACCCCAAAACGGTACGTGAACCCGCCAAATGTTGCAGTTAAGCTTATTAACACTCCTGCTTAGCATTTTGGACCTCTTGGTATCCCTAGAGGTCGATAATAAAGGTAAAGCAAACCCTGTACAGGCCTATTATATGCCCAGAGGGTTCTGGGAGGTTTAGGTTTCCAGATTTCTGGACAATCGGCATAGGAAGGTGACAAGGTTGTCAGCCCTAAGCTCATTTCTGAGTAGACTTCAGGGATAGGGTGCGGCCGGAACCGAACCCGCAACCTTCAGGCTTGTACCGCAATGCCTCAACCAATGAAGCCACAGAGTGCCCCGACAGTCTATAATACTGTGCAATATTTTGCTCAATATTATAGAACTTTTAGTTTTAATTTTTTTCTAGTGGGCCTAGGTTTCCTCATTGTTGACGTTTCGAAATCACACTCAGACGCGCCACACTCGGATGTACTCCTCTGGACGAGTTATTGACCCGTCACAGAGACCTCTACCTGACAACACACAACATTAATAAGAGAAAGACATCCATATCCCCGGCAGGATTCGAACCCGCAATCCCAGAAAGCGGGCGTCCATAGACAAACGCCTTAGAGCGCGCGGCCAATTGGATCGGCGTCCAGGTTCAACACCGTGCAAAACCAAAAACTGAGTATCCTGTGGACTGTATTGCGCAATATTCATTCGGTTACCGTCTGTCTACCTAACAGTAAACGCCTCTCCAGCACATCAATTCACAACAGATTAAGGAGACGCAACACTTACGAACTACAAGTCTTCAAAAGCAATTCCAGTGGCCAAACAGCGTAGCGTGATGGCTGATCGCTGACAGACAGTGACTGCTTCTCACATTTTAGTATTTCCTTTAGCGACTGTAGACTTCACAACCTTTATTAGCCCATCAAATGATGGAACATCCAAACGCGAAAAGAAACTAGTCGTTTAGCCTGACAACCCTTAAGCCTCCCATGAGATTTTCGTGTGCTGCATATTGTGTTCATCTTCTGTACTTCTCTTCGGTCCAGCGCCGATTCTTTTTCTTTTTTAAACACAGGGCTAAAGCAATGGCCACGCATGCAGCATTAGCATCACTTAACTTGTTCCACCGTCCTACCCAACAGCTAAACAAAGTACTCCACAGTAACGCTGAGTCGTCTGTGGAGAATCAAATTGCACCGTAATTCAAGGTAATAACATTAAGCTATAATACTGACTGTCTAGAGGCCGAGTAAGGCACTATTTTTAGTTTCCTTAACCCTTGGAAGCAAATTCTGGGACAGTACCACAACAGACAGCACGGCCGCTCCCTTGCATTCTATCCACTACACCATTCACTCAGCACCTGCTCATTAGATATGCATATACGCTACTTATATCGTCGTTTAATAGGCAAAACACAATTAAGTTTTGCACCAAACATTCTTAGGAATTGTTAAATCGTCACTGTACTAATTAAATGACATACAGTACACTAATTCTCCGTGCGGCCTTCCACAGCTCGCATACCATGTGCCCGAATTCTACTTGGAACAGGAAGTATGCCTGTTTTCTCTACGTATGCAGAAGGTTTGCAATGGACCTACACCTGTAGGGGTTTTGAAACAGTGTTGGGATTCATTCTCCCATAATTACTTCGGAACAGAGAGATGCGGCTATAGAATGACAAGCTATGTGCATGCGCTTTTGTCGGTTAAATGTGGGACACATAACGTTGTCTAAAACTTGTCCGTATGATTCTACGTATGGGTAACTGAAAGCCTTAACACGGTTTATGCTGCACTGCTGGCTAGAAGTCAGTATTCGGAAGGTCCTGCGACCGGCCACCTCGACATAGGTTTTTCTTGGTTTCCTTGTGTCTATAAGCGAATGCTGAGATGGTTCCCCAGATTCCAAGTTGCCACTACATACTTCTCATGTAGCCCTCCCGACTTAAATTTAGTAGTAACCAATTTCATATTTTGTATACATGTAAAATAAACACTTCCACTGGGTGACAACCCAATTGCAGTTAATAATAATAATAATAATAATAATAATAATTATTATTATTATTATTATTATTATCATCATCATCATCATCATCGACATCATCATTATTAGTTTTTAGGGGCGTTTGAAAAATTGTGAAAAGTTACTATTAGCTTCGTCAAGTCTGCCTGCCTGCCTGTCCGACCGTCCGCAGGACTGTCCACGTGGAACTCGGCTCCCACCGGACGAAACTTCATGAAATTTGATATTTGGGCGTCTTGAGAAAATATGTCCGTGAAATTCAAGTTTCTTTAAAATGTAACAAGAATAGTGGGTACTTTACATGAAGACGTATGCGCATTTATAACATCTCGCTGAATACTTCCTAGAATGAGAATTTTCACACAAATGTAGTAGAGAGAATCAAAACATATTCTAGGTATAATAACTTTTTTTTTCGGAAATCGAGTCGGTTATGAGAAAATGTGGAAAAGTATCGTAGAATCGGAGAGGCCACAGATGACAATATAGCACGGTGCATACACCTTGCATGCTGCATAACTAAGGTCACAAACACTCAGAATACGTAATATTGATCACTTTTCCTCTGCAATAATGCTTACGCGAACGAGCCTCAGTGTTACGTATACACGTACATTGCTTTTCTTGTTATTGTTAGGTTTCCACGGACTACCTGAACATCGCGTTAGCAAGCTGAAATGTTTGGTGGTCCTATCGCGTCTACTTTAACAATTACCTTAAATGGCTTCACAGTAATACGGCTTCAATCTGACAACGGAATGAGAGGTCAGACTTTCAGTACGTGTGTGAGGAGTCGCCATCTTCTTGCCGATAACATGGCAGGTCACATGGGATTTTTTGTTAGGAAATCGTCACTGAGACAGGTTCCTTGCACCGGGTGCCTCAGTGTTCCGCTGTTAGTTTCACTCCAGCTTCATCCCATGTCCATTCCTCTAATCCCGTGGGTGGCAATCGGCCCAACACACGCCCTGAACACTACGCACTGTTCTCATTAACGAAGGCCTTGACATCGATTCCCTGTACGCTAAATCAATTGGTGTAAATGAAGTGACGGCCAGGACTTGGATCCTAATTTAATTTCTAAGTGTTGACTTAATGTTTTTCCAAGCAAACAGATCTAATGAACTTATTTTAGAACTGAAACTGATAATTTAAAATCCAACGAAACTCACCGGTTGTGTAAGGCTGGGAATAATCCTTGTCTGGACTGGTGTATAATTTTGCACTCGCTTCGTCTCCTGGTTCCAAGTACGCCTTCGAGTCCCGTGGATCACAGTAGGTTTCAATTATCTCTACCTGTGAAACACGAAAGCACACTGATATAATTCGTAATCACTAGTTTTATTCTATATCGCACATTGACTTCTATTTCCTTCAAACAGCCGACCTCTTGAGTGAAAGGTTTTAAAGATACTTCCCTACCAAAAGTGTGTAAGCATTACTTGCGTCTCTGTTCCAGCTATAAGCCCAGTTCACTGTAGCCTCCCACAATTCACTATCCTAACAATATCAGACGACTTGTGTAAATTACATTTTCTAACTATGTCACAGCCCACTGCAAAGAGAAAGGGACTCTAAATCACGAACTCATTGTGCTAGCGTCCTAGATTGCACCCCACCCGAATAAGTTTTCTCCTAAGTAGTTGCTACACAATGAAGTCACAACTACACTGTGCGCTGTGTGAACTTGGTTTACCCATATAATACTTATTAATACTACAGTTCAATTCGTATACATTATAAAGTCCAACCAACTGATGTTATATAGAGAAATAATCTTTGTATAATTTCAGAATCATACGGAACACACTAATACACTGTGTGGGCAAAATGCAGTTTTTTATGTTACGGCACGTGGAACATACGGAAAATGCAACACTGCGTGTTTAGGTAAAAAGGAAAGGATACATCCGATCCTTTATAAAAATGCCCTTGGCATTATCAGATGATTATGGCTGTGACGGGCCCTGCACAACGTTAAATATGTTGGGGAGTTCAAAGCCAAGCTCTGGAAGCTCCGATATGACATTTACCTGGTATACAAAAAAAAAAAAGTCCTACTGACTGTATGCCTCTGCCCTTAATGTGCGGGATGTGATTTCATGTGCAAATGGGAAAGAAATTCTTTTCCTGGTTTTCTAAAAAACCTGTACACATTGGATAAAGCGGAAATATCGTCACATGTATTGTAAATTCACAATAAAATTTCACAACTCGTTGTAGGCAGCTCTACATCGACAGATCACGACAACAGGCCCCCTACCTATCCTTAATTTCGGTAACGAATACCAGACTTCGGTCAGCACTTGTTACACCACTTTTGACCCCACGCTGACACAATTATACCAAGGTTTGTCAGAATTCTTACTTCCATAACCTCGTATAAGCCATAAGCATCAGGCACAGTTTCTTTAATGGCGACGTTTCGACAGTGCAATCACGAAGCATAGGGTTAAGATTCTGATATGATTTGATACAAAGTTTACCTTGTTGTTCCAGATGGTAATCTGCAGGAAATTCATTATACATTTCAATTTAACTAATCACGTCATATTATAAAGTGTCAGTAAATAAAGAAATCCTGTTATATGTTAAAATCAGCCCTGCTCCCACGTTACGAGTGTGCCACAGTAACTCCACAGTTACGGCCACTGCACCAACACAGCACTTGCTGGTGTAATTAAAGCACATTTTTACTCGATAATTGTGTATACAGGCTTTTAACAACTGTAAAATTCTGCATTACTGATACCACAACATAAGTAAGTTTATTGTGACCCACTTTATTGCTGTATGTTTCACAGAAATTTTGGTGTCAGCTCCCTGATGATTGCGAAATAACAGCACCGAAACAAGTTGCAGCTACGTAAAAGACTGTAAGCATAAATTATAGAACAATGCATTTTTGGCGTTGTATGAGTTATTTATTCCATGCAGAGTTTTGGATCACACCCTGAGATACGAGACAAATAAAACGTAAAATTGGGACGCTCAAACTAAGTCCGGAGAGACGTGCCGCTACAGTAGTCTTCACTTGTTCAACTAGCCAAGAGAACGCCGAAAGTTATGGAACCTGAATGTTCATTACCGCTTTCACAACAGCCAGTCACTGGTCCATAACCTGAGAGAGATGAATACACCTCAAACATTGCCCGACGATTTACATAACACCACATTTAATATTATCTTGACATCTCCCAATCAGTCCCTTATTTTCTCATATTCCTGCCATAACCCCATCCTCTTCGCCCCTTCTCGTTCCACCTGCCAGACGCACATAATATTCCTTGATTTGATGATACTAATAACATCTGACAAGTAACGATCCTCCTCATTTACAGTTAAGCTTCCTCATCTTTTCTCACTATCAGGTCCTCTTCACACGTCTTCTCGAACACCCTCAATTGTGTTCTTCCCTTCAATGGAACATTTTCAAAGGGGCAGAACACGAGAGAACACCGGGTTAATCGGAAACAGAGAGCTTTAATGACTGAGAGCGCCAAGATAAAAATAAAGACAGAGCCGCGGTAGAAGCTGTTGGCTGTGTAACAAAGGGTATAGGTTATTTAACACTCATTTAATGGTTTAATGGACCCGCGCGATCTTAGCAGTCAGTGTGGATTGAAAGGGGTTCAAATGTTTAAATCCCTTATGAGAATTTCTTCTTATATATTGAATTATTCAACACACAGCTTATAAACGAATACATCCAGTTCGTAAGATCGACCTTGTAGCAAACAAAGGAACGCAGCTGGATCATAAATACCAACCTTACAGCAGGGATCTCGTGACAACTGAACGCCAATACAAAAATAACCTACGTAACCTCGTAAGTTTTTATAAATTATGTCGATCTCAACTGCTTGAAATACAAACGAACGTTTCGTTTATGCAGTAAAATATTCATGGAATAATAAATGAGTTATCAATGCACTCACTCTCAAACGACCAAACTGGCAGTAAACAAAACACCACATTGGGGCCGTGGAAAAAACCACCTGGGTGGATGGAAACACGACGACTTTCGGGGCTGCCACTTTCTGCCTACCGATACGTTTCCCTCCTGTCACCTTTAGCCTATATCATCAATCCCAAAGCGCCTGTCACTACAGAAGATTATGCGTGGTTGTCGCTACCAACTTTCATGTCAACAGAATATCCAGGCGATTGGACGGAATATGCGTACGTGGAATTGAGGAACAGGAAAGTGTGGCGGGCGTCGATTCAAGGGACACTCTTCCGTGGCACATACAGTTCTTTCACAATGACCAATAATTAAAGGTCTTCATGAAACAACTGTAAGTTATTATAATATGAACTTAGGAGGTGAAGTGTAATTCCATACATTCTGAACACAGTGACCGTTAAAACAACAGCTAGGTTAATCCTGAAATGTGCCATCCCCGTTGTGTGTAGTAATTAATAGGTAGGGTAATTACAGTCAATAACACAACGTCTGCAACGGGGAAAAAAACTAGACACTAGCCTACAACGCATTG
>Ga0123357_10011834_pt1 | contig 11214 bp, 9 predicted proteins | sample TergutEmb28metaG_FD_89873 | JGI IMG/M metagenome (GOLD analysis project Ga0123357, IMG submission 89873) | Embiratermes neotenicus P4 segment gut microbial communities from Petit-Saut dam, French Guiana - Emb289 P4 | ecosystem: Host-associated > Arthropoda: Insects > Digestive system > Gut ... | reverse complement strand
AAATATGTTTCCGTCAACACAACTAACATTTAAAGTATAACATTAATGCAACATGTTTCGACTTGTGACAGTCATCATCAGGCTGATCTAAGAACCGTTTAACATTTCACAGGTTTTATTTTGCGCATTTGGGATCCCATATGCCTTACATCATATAATATATTGAGGTAACTTATTTACAATGCTACTGTATGTAATGTAATGTTACATTATGTAATGGAAAATTACATAATGTAATATTAAGCACGTGGTAATGTTACATTATGTAATGTAATGTAACATTACCACACCACGTGTTTAACATTACATTATGTAATGTTACATTATGTAATATAACATTATATAATGTAATGTTAAGCACGTGGTAATGTTACATTACATACAGTAGCATTGTAGATAAGATACCTCACGGTGTAAGGCAGATGGGATCCCAAATGCACAAAATAAAACCTGTGAAATGTTAAACGGTTCCTAGATCAGCCTGATGTTGACTGTCACAAGTCGAAACATGTTGCATTAAAGTTATACTTTAAATGTTAGTTGTGTTGACAGAAACATATTGTAATAAAGTAAATAAATTAAGTTTATTTGTTTGTAATAAAACGCTGAGAACTAAATCTGTACAAAGACTTAATCGGTTCCATGCAGGTGCCACAGTACATAGTGATGACGTATATAATTAACTAATTTCAATAGTGCGGAAGGGAACATCGACTTTGGCAGCGCTGTACATGGTATGACGAGGGTTAGGGGGAGGTTGAACAAAGAGTAGCAGTTCACATAAACCTACCAATTAAGCCCGCCCGCTCCCAACCAACATCACTTGGTTTACTGAATCGTATTCCTGCATACGGCAAAATATACTGCGCAAACAATTGCCTATTTTCTGTCGCTCTATCGATATAACCATTTAACATATATCACCAATATTAGGCCTGTATGAACTAACAACTTGCTTGGGTTTACACCCCCTTTCCCCCACCCACCCACACACACAAATATATATATATGCACAATTGATGGCCACTTTTGTTCATTGTTTCACGACAGGCACAGATGCGTTCTAAAGAATCTGCGCGTCCAGCTCATAGCTTATTTGATTTCGAGTTAATAATGTGTATTATTGTGAAAAATGAACATAGTGGTGGTGGTGGTAGTAGTGGGTGGTGGTGGTAGTAGTAGTAGTAGTAGTAGTAGTAGTAGTAGTAGTAGCAGTAGTAGTAGTAGTAGTGGATGGTAGTAGTAGTAGTAATAGTGGGTGGAAGTAGTAGTAGTAGTAGTAGTAGTAGTAGTAGTAGTAGTAGTAATAGTAGTGGTAGTAGTATAGTAGTAGTAGTGAATAGTAGTAGTAGTAGTAGTGGTAGTGGTGGTGGTGGTAGTAGTAGTAGTAGTAGTAGTAGTAGTGGTGGTAGTAGTAGTAGTAGTGGTAGTAATAGTAGTGGTAGTAGTATAGTAGTAGTAGTGAATGGTAGTAGTAGTAGTAGTGGTAGTGGTGGTAGTAGTAGTAGTAGTGGTGGTGGTAGTAGTAGTAGTAGTAGTAGTAGTAGTAGTAGTAGTAGTGGGTGGTAGTAGTAGTAAGATTAAATTTCATGCCGTGTGTGTTGTTACGTGTGTGACTGATTTTCGTACCTAGATTCACATGAACTGCTCCATTTTGTTCGCTGGGTAGCTTTAAGAATCAAAATCCATATTTCACTCATCACCGTCCTTCTTCTTCTACCATCTAAAAAATACTTCAATCAAAATGGCACACTTTTGAAAAATCTCTTACCATACATCATTATAGGACCGTAAATTAAATTGGCATTGGTGTAATTCACATCTCAGAAGTTTGTGTGCGCCTTGTTTGTGTCATCTAGTGTCGCAAGTTAAGAATTACGAAGTTTAAATGGCACATTCGCAGAACACAACTAACACGATGTTACCTGCTGCTGGGCCGACCGGGCTAGCAGCAGGTAGCAGTATTGGTCTGACAAATATCTGATGCTGTATGTGCAGTTTTGAGCTCCTGATGATAGACGGAAACCCTGTCTGAAGCATGTGGAGCGTCTTACAGAAATAACTAAATTGTGAAACGCTGCATCTTTTTGGTTGTACTCTGCGAATATATTTGCGATGCACGGACATTTGAATGTTAAATTAAAATGGCATATAGTAATAGAATATTCGTACAATATTTCATCAAAAGTGGCCTTGTGTCTAAGAGTTAAAATCGGGACACGAACAGAGCATGCTGACTGTTGTTTAGTTTTGCATTCGTTTCTGCTAAGTCTTTATACCCCTTTCACATTCTCGGTTATCAAAATGCACTTAATAATACGCTTAACGTTACGCTGCTCAAACGCCAAAACAAGCCTGAAGAGGTAACAGGATACACTTAGCTAGCTGAGTGTGTCAGTGTTCAACCGAACATTAATACCGTCTAGCTGCGTCATCACACGTGACTTCTAAGACGGTTTCCTAATTTTTATTTTCTTATGTTTTAAGACATTACTTTTTAATGACAATGACAGTCTTTTTTTTTAATTGCCCCACATGTCCTTGTGGACTTCGTGGTCCTACCTCCTGGGCATGGCAGAAGTGTAACCGACTTCTGAGGTCGGGACGCCCATGAGGCGCGGTTACGTTGTTCCGATGATGTGAGTGGTGATGTAGGAGGATGTCGTGCCAGGAGGGTACAATGGCAATCTTTACACTCCAATTAATTATTTGTTGTTCTCATGCTGTAGGACTGCATATTATGTAGAAGTGACAATAAGAGATGAAGGACTCAGTGACCCCATTAAATATGTATATTTTGGTGTTCTGGGGTATGAAACCGTGCAACTAGGCGCGTGGATTTTGAAGTTTAGGAAGAACGCGCCGCTCAGAATTAGTAGATTGCTGAAGTATACTTCTCCGAAACGTCTCTACTCGCCTACCAGGCTACGCGGTATTATAAACTAGAACACAGTATGAATCTTCAGCACCACGATTGCCTAAATTCTTTGTAGATAATTTCTGCTTCGTAAATCCAGTCTGACACGCTATCTAGATAAGTGGCTACGTGGTCCTGACTTTCCTCTCTTTTTTTTTATGCAATTGTAACAGTTCATTCTTTTTCTCTAAAGGCACCTTACAGTTCGACAGAAAGAACGTAAATGATATGGTCCTTCTTACCCTTATAGAAAATTTTAAAGGTCATATGTTTTAAAAAAATGAAAGTGGATCTGTTCTTTCTTCATTCCGCTCTCTTGCCAGTAAATCCTTTTCCAACCCCAAAACTTTTTCTCTACTTTGCAAGAAAGTTAAATTCAGTGGCTCTTCTGGATTAAATCATACATCATTTGGCGAATCTCAAATTAGATGGGGCTCGAGATTAAAGTAGAGTATGCTTCATTTCTAGATTAAAATCTCTTTACATAATTTATCACGTTGTTCATATCTCGTTTCGCATGGAATTACTACTGTTTGAACCGTAGTGAAACTTGAACAAAGAGTTGCTTGGAATCGATTCGGAATGTGTCACTTTAGTATCTACAACATCGTACTGTTCTTTACTGGATCCCCACAACTTGTCTCAGTTTTTATTTATTAAGTCAGCATCACAGAAACCATTCCAAATGTTACGACCAAATTCGTCGCTTACGTTTTCCCTGCACTCACTCATCCATATTCGTGATTTGAATGACAAAACAGTGCGCTTTAAGATTAATTTTAATAATGTCATGTAAGACTATTATAGATATGCTTTTCGGTCCCATGCAGAAACATTCCTTACTTCGTAGGGGAAATTTCAGTGTGTAGTACTCACCACGTACCATACATCGGCATGGCCATACCTTTTTTTAGACGGTATGGCTACAGGCCACTATTGGTTCAATGCAGTTTAAACTGTATAATATTAATAAATTCATTCACAACAATTCCTTGTTTAGGTTGTACAAATGTTCATGAAGTCATACAATTACATTATCGTAACTCTTCGGCACGGCTTGCCTTTACGTGGCTTCACTCGGCACCTTATTGCCGCTTGAAGTGACAGTACGTTTATCTTGCGGTCTGCCGAGGTAATACACATTATGATTATGATTGTTCATTTACCGATATTTTACTGACAAACAGTGGAACTGTTTGTCGTTACATACCACAGTCTTCTGATGATGAATGTTGCGGAGTTGTTACATTCGTTTGTGGAAGTCTCATTATGCTAAAACACGTTTGTTTGGTGATGTGGGGGAGGGGGCGGTGGTTGTAGTTGACGGAATATGACACTACGTGTAGTGAATTAAGGTGGTGTTCCTAGTTTATTTGTGTGGTACCGCAAACCGTATACATGTTAAATAGTAAGCGTACTTAAAATTGAAGCCACGTGTTCATGTGAATTATACATAATATTTCTATTCCTACATCAAAGGGAACAAACTCCGTCTGTAATGTAAAGCCATATCAGTATCGTTTAGGAAAGTGATCACTTTTTCTTGTAAGAAACGTATAAAACATGTGAATTCGATGTGTGGACAAAGTATAATGTGTAGTATTCATGTAGAAGGGGCCAAGATTTAAAGCACTGAATTGTTACGAGATGATGTCGCTGGTCAAGGAAGCACTTCACATAGTAAGCTAAGACACTGTCACACTAGTCAATATGTACCTAGATTCACTTGGTCAGGTGGCTCTGAATTAAGGTTGTGGTGTCGTGTAAAACAACAAATACAGTTATAGAAAAACTGTAATGGCCGCAACAAATTATACTTACTTTAGTAGTGTTTCGCCACTAGCAAACAATAATAAATGAAATTCTTTTGTCTAAATGTTGTATTGATAGCCATCTCTGATTCAGCAAAAGAATTCCAGTTCCTCGCTAGCACATAGCCGAATCCCACGTTATGGCTATATGTCAGAAATCTCTCATTAATGAACGCAGTAATTGCCAAGCCATATACATGACTGTAGCCACTAATGAGTATAAATGAAAAGGTGCACGACTGCACAGAATTTTAAGAAAGACTTACTAAGGAAAACACGCAATTTTTAATCATGGACAAGAAAAAATAATACGTGGGCGTCAAAGTCACATATGGAAGTAGGTAATGGTCTTTTTTAATTGACTGTCCGAGAAAATACGGGAAGTGGTCAAAGAGTGCTTTGTGCACTTGGTCCACAGACCAAAATACTAACCCGGAAACTGTCGGAAACAAAGCAGGACTGCCAGTTATGCAACCGTGCCATTCCATTGTTTGCATTCATGTTTGTGAGCAGTGAAAGCTGTAAATATTTACATCCAGAAATTACTGTTCCGTTTGATATGAATAATAATTTACTCTAGTTGACACGAGGATAGCCTGCATTGCAAACATATCTGCACAATTTTTGTGGACACGATAAATAAACAGTGCGATCCATAAGTTTTAAGACTGATTTTTTTAATAACAGAACTTGAGCGATCTACCGGCCAACCCACTAAGTACTATCAACCAACATCCGTCCATACACAGAGTTTCGTTTGCTTATCTTCGACAATGTACGAGTTATACCCTATCTTGTAAAGTCAGTGTTCTTTATACGTCATAGATGGCGGAAATTAACAGAGAATTGCCAAAAAATTTGTTTCAAAGTCGGTCTATCTGCGACAGAAACACTAGTTTGGGTACAAAAGGCTTATAGGAATGAGGTTGTTAACTGATCAAACGTTTTTAGTTGATATTCTTGATTTCGAGAGTGAAGGGAGCTGGTAAAATTGACGAGAGAAGTGGCCGTCCAAAATCGACTCGAACTGAGGTAAACATTGCTGATGGTGCTGATTTGGTAAAAAAAGACCGTCGAATCGCATCAAGAATGATAGCAGAATCTTTGAACATCCCCAAGACTGTAGTTCTTCGGATTCTGAAAGAGAATTTGGGAAAAAGAAAGCTGTGTGCACGTTTTGTTCCACACTGCTTGACACCTGAGCAAAGGGAAGATCGAGTCACATCTTGCCAAGACATTATCGCGATGGCCGATGCAAACAAAATTTTTTTAACAAAATTATTATGAGAGATGAGACCTGGTGTTTTGCCTATGACTCCGAACCAAAGCGACAGAGTTTTGAATGGGTTGGTGAGACATCCCCTCGGCCAAAGAACCTGAAATTCCCAAGGTCTCGCATCAAGACCAAGTTGATAACTTTTTTTCAACTTTCAAGGCGTATTGCACAAAGAATTCGTACCAAAGGGAAAAACAGTAAATGCAGAATTTTATAAAGGAGTAGTGGATCGTCTCCTGAAGCGCATTCGTCGTGTTCGTCCAGCTGCGTTCTGCACGGGAGATTCATTTCTTTTTGCACGATAATGCGCCCGACCACAAAGCTGCAATTGTTTGCCAATTCTTGACCCACAAAAAGATTACAACCCTTTATCACACCCGTACTCTCCAGATTTATCTCTGCAAGACTATTTTCTGTTCCCCAAGTTGAAAATGAACCTAAAATGACTCCACTTTGCGGTTGTCGTTGAGATCCAAGACGCCGTAACTGATGAATTAAAGAAGGTCCAAAAAGAAGAATTTTCGGCAACTTTTCAGAAACCTGGACATATGGACAAGCCTGTCCATATGCCAATGGAGCATATTTTGAATTAAAATAAGGCATGTGTCTTCCTCGTGTGTCTTCGATTTTTAAAAAAAAATCAGCCCTAAAACTTCCGGACCGCACTGTGTATTTACACATCGTAACATAAAAGTTTCAGACCTCCCCACTGTGAATTTTTGAAAGTTCTTAAGGAATGGAAGCTTAAAACAATCAAAGTTGTCGACATCCGGGATTTCTAAATTTTATATTATTATTATTATTATTATTATTATTATTAGCCACGTATCTGTCACATGACTAGCTGCCATTATATTCACTCTCTGCTCCAGTGCCTTTTATTCGGCTGATGGTGATTTATTAACCAACAGCATCAAAAATTATTCATTTTATTGTATAGTAACTGTACATTAACGTCTCCTTATTTACTGCCCAATATTGGCACACATCTCGTGAAACACGGAGATATTTGCTATAAGGTCTTTATAAGCACTGAAACTTCAGTTCGACTCTTTCTTTAACTGTAGAACTCCAAACACATTCCGACTGACAGTGAAACTGTGTGACAGTTCTGAAGTCTTCCCCCTGTTACTGCTGTAGACTTCAATTCACGTCTGTTAACTTACGGCGTTTTGTTACATATGAATCAGGCTGAGTGGATAAGCAAGCCCTTCAAATAGCATAATATTTGATCACAACTCTAAAGTAAGTGCCCCTAGTGTTGCCTGCGCCTCAGAAGTTTGCGCGCCTCATTGTTAATGTAAGTTCCTTCTTCGCATCCCAGTATTGTCTTTACTCAGACGTTCCGTTCTTCGCTCTGCCCTGACCGACCCTTTAGTACTGAAGAAGCTAGTGTGATTTATTCTTTATTTTATGTAATTATCCGTCTATAATGATTCAGTTTGTTTAATTCTAGATGTAACACGTCACAAATAATATTCTACTTATAGTTACCTAGTTCTTATGTTTCTACAATCATTTAAGCCTGTTTATGAATATTAAATCTAGGACATAAATTTACTCCACATCTGCTATATGAATATACTTTAACGTACAGTTTTCATTCACGTTTGCGTTAATTGTGACTTCGGCATTTGTCATCTCGATGTGTTATCTACAATAATAATAATAATAATAAACAACACTACACACTGTCAGCACAACTTTTTATTATTAACAAAATAATTACATAATCACATAACAACAATTTAGGTCAAGAGTAAGAAAACTTGAGGCTAACCCGATGGGTATATAAATATTTGATATAGTAGTAGAACAGGCCATGATATAGAAGACACCAGTGTTTTCGTACTAGTCTAACAAACATCACGTACCTACCAACCTGAATGCCAGTACCTGCCCACTGGTGAAAGTGTTTGGACATGAAAAAACCCTGATGTAATGAAGTAAATATATTGACGTGATATCGCAACATAGTTTTATAAACACATGCCAAAATCAGTAGAAGTTGTTACACAATATTATGTAATGCCACTTAATTATTTGCGGGAGTTCTATAAAGCTGAATACGTTCTAATGTACACCGAAACCTCATTGGCACACAGTGCAAATTTTATAAATCTTATTGTAGCACAGTGCATTTTCGTGGAATCACTTCAATTTATCAACCAACGAATGCACATAAAATGTCAGATAAAACACTTTTAAAACACTTTAAAACACTCCGACATGTTTCGATCTTGTCAGATCATCATCAGGGAGCTTTGTTCCTTGCTAAAATTATATTACAATATTCACAATTCAATTTTTATTTGCAAACGAGGTGTTGTGGCAGCATATCATGTTGTGTGGGAATGTGTTGTGGAGCAGTGGCTAGGTGTGCGTCGTAAAACGCACACCTAGCCACTGCTCTACAACACATTCCCACACAACATGATATGCTGCCACAACACCTCGTTTGCAAATAAAAATTGAATCGTGAATATTGTAATATAACTTTAGCAAGGAAAAAAGCTCCCTGATGATGATCTGACAAGATCGAAACATGTCGGAGTGTTTTAAAGTGTTTTAAAGTGCTTTAAAAGTGTTTTATGTTACATTTTATGTGCATTCGTTGGTTGATATATTGAAGTGCGAATATTGTTTCGATTGTACCCTATGAGGCTACGAGGAAATATTTGATCCAAATACCACACCAACAACCAGTATATAACGAATATTAAGTACTAAATTATAACACTCTCTGCACAACTTAACAAAGGAACAAGACCAAAGGTAGGTTCTGTTATCACGCTTCTGTAAGGGTATTGCATTCCAACTTGACACGTCACTGTCATAATACTGTGCATTACGTTCATATTAAATGTCTTCGTCTCAACCAACATTCAATGCATCTACAGTACACAACACTTTACATTACATTCTCTTAATTGTTTCGGCGCACATCGGTGCCATCTTCAGGAGACTTATATTTAACTATTCGATTTGTGGTATGTGTGGTTGGAGCATTAAATGTTGATTTAGACGAAGACTATTAATTTGATACTAACTGTTATGGTTTTACACATTTTTATTGTGTATACATTTTTATATATCAATTTAGCCTGAAACTGCTATAGTCGAAATATATTTCTATGAGATTAGGTGAGCAAATAATTTTTTTAATAATAAAATGTTGTGATAACCGTGCCTATACTGTAATTTTTTTCCTTTTTGGGTAATTCCCCGGCGTCTGAGTTCTAATTGCTGACGTTTCGGAACTCATCGGTTCCATCTTCATAGGCAGGTGAATGAATACTTCATTCACCTGCCTATGAAGATTGAACCGATAGTGAGTTCCGAAACGTCAGCAATTAGAACTCAGACGCCGGGGAATTACCCAAAAAGGAACAAATTACATTTAGAACACGGCGAAAGCTTAAAAACCAGAACGTGTCTATACTATTTTTGTGTTAATATTGTTCATACTGTAGTTCCGTAGTTTGTAAACTTTTGAAGACAAAGTTGTTGAGGTTCCTTTTCCATTCATCTACGAAACAGAATTCCTTGAACTGCATGTCGAGACATGACAAGCTCTTTCTCCACCTCAAAGGGGTATCACGAAAAATTCCAATGTCCACTGAGCTGGATACACCTCCGCGATCTCAGGCCGGTTACTGTAAACATTCTGTACCGCATGTAGAGAGTGAACAAAATTAATCACCTATATTTTAAGTGTGTTATTTAAAGACGCTGTCAGTGGTTAAGATTATACAGTGAATAACTCACTGTAGACACTTTTCCAAACTTGTTAGCAAAACGTGGTCTTCTCTCTGGTGCAGTATTTTTCAAAATTTCGCGAAAGTCACTTATAGTGAATAATATTTAAAACCCTTCTGGTAATCAAATCGAGAAGATTGAGAAGGGGAGGGGCATGCAGCGTGTATTGGGGAGAGGAGAGGCGTATACAGAGTTTTGTTGGGGAGACATGAGGGAAAGAGACAACTTGGAAGACCCAGGCGTAGATGGTAGGATAATATTAAGATGGATCTTACAGGAAGTGGAATTGGTCATGGACTGGATTGATCCGGCTCAGGAAAGGGACATGTGGCGGACACTTGTCAACGCGGTTATTGACTATAAAATATAAGCAAAGTGTACTCAAACACAACTCGTTTATGATGTTTTTGCTTATAGTTTATAATTCTGTACAACACAACGGGGATGTATGACCTGAAAGCGGTAATGAGCCTTCGGTTTCCATAAAATGCTGGGAATTTCTTGACTAGCTGAGAACCGGTTAGCTTCTCAAGAAGGACTTTGCTTCTTGGAGTAAGTAAGAAAGTAATATCTAAAAACCTATAGTCATAGTCAAAGTGACGTGTTATGTGACTATGGATGTTAACTCTTCTACACCATAAGTGACCTTCGCGAAATCTTGAAAAATAGTGCATCATGGAAAAAACAGCATTTTGCCCAGCACGTTTGGACCGGTGTTTACAGCCAGTTGATGCGCCGAAAAATGAACATTTAAACATTTAAACGCTGAGTTAAATCCCATCTGCCATCTGCTGGCATTATTAGGAGCTCACCATATTCTCCACGCTAGCAGGATAAGGGTTAAACACGAGACCCCCTGAAAATGACGCCGACGTGCGACGTAACAATTAGGAGAATGTAATGTGTTATGTGCGGTTGGAGCATTAAATGTTGGTTTAGACGAAGACTATTAATTTGATATGTAAATGTTGTGGTTTTACACATTTTTAGTGTGTTTACATTTTTATATTAAACTTTGTCATCAGGTGTGTTTTGTTACTTAATTAATTTAATTTCGGGTTTCAGTCAACACAAAGCATATTAAAGCATTCAAGTATAATTGAAAAATTAACCCTTTGACGCCTAAAGACCTCTATAGTGGTCGTACCGCACCGCTAAACTCTAAACGTTGCATTTTATATATTTATTCAACAAATATAGGTACTGAATATTTTAAACGTGGTATATACTCTCCGTTTGTTTTATAAATCTAACATATTTGGTTCCTGTATTATTCACATTTTATATACAGAATGTGCCAAAATTTTAAAAAATAATTCCGGTGCCAAAAGGTTAATGTTGTGTCAATTAGCACACCAACTAATGCACATACATAAAATTTTTACATTAAAACGTTTAAAATCGCTCCAACATGTTTCGATCCTAAGATCATCTTCAGGGAGCTACACTTT
>Ga0123357_10011833_pt1 | contig 11215 bp, 2 predicted proteins | sample TergutEmb28metaG_FD_89873 | JGI IMG/M metagenome (GOLD analysis project Ga0123357, IMG submission 89873) | Embiratermes neotenicus P4 segment gut microbial communities from Petit-Saut dam, French Guiana - Emb289 P4 | ecosystem: Host-associated > Arthropoda: Insects > Digestive system > Gut ... | reverse complement strand
TTGCCCACACAAGCTTCTCCTAATATGAACTGTGGATTGTGTCGGTATTTTTGGAAACGATCTTATAAATCACATGAGGGGATTAAGCCTATTTAAAGGGTAAAATATTTCAAATTTAATTTTGCTGATGCACTGTCTTGTATAATGCTCAATTATTTTTCCGTTTGGAACGCAGGCCAAACTTTTTTCACTTTTACAAAAATAAAATAATTTCTAAGGTATTCAAGGTTTCTTATAAACCGATTAGAAGGGACTCAAAATCCAGCCCTTCCTTCGGTATTATAGCAATATCGAGATATTTAACTCATACTAGTTTACATTTGTTTAAAGAAAGCCGTATCGTCATTAGGCAAGTTGTAGTCGGAAATAAATCGAAAATATCTTGAGAGAATTTATCCAGTTCCTATCTAGTAGAAGAAGGAGGAAAGAGAAATACAGTAGTTTGGAGTTGGCAGCAATAAAATCGTGTGACGTCACAATTTATCAACATTAAGCCAAGATGGAGGTATGAATATTCAACCCTGTGTTAAGTGCGACTCTACTGAAGAAATGGAATTGCAGTTACGGAGTGTAGGCTTTTAAAATCTATGATTATATTAGTCGAATTATTTTAAAAGGTCTGGAGAAAGGGTAGTAATCGATTTAATGGTTTTGGAAGGCCGGTAGGGTGTGTGAATTGGACTCTTTTCCAGACGAAGTTACTAGCGTTATTTCTACCGCAGCCACAGATTTTCGCCAGCTATGGGGACATTTCATATTTTATGCAATCTTTTTAGAAGCCATGGTTTTCCCTACAGACATGATATAATAATGCAAACTAATTTCAGATCATACGTTCCATTCTTTACAAAACACATTCCTAATTCTCGTATCCCAGAAAGAAATTTCGCAGCTACGTAAATGCCATTGGGCCTACTGCTGGCCACTAACGTAATTTACGTTTCTTTAGTTTTAATTAGCTTGGTGGAGAAAGACGATAGAGTTGGTTTCTGCTTCTTAATTGATTACGTTAGTGGAATTACCCATGTTCCAACTTCATTAAATGTGGGCCAGACCCCTTTCCTTCTACGCGCCAACAATTTCGACGCCCGCACACTAATCCTCCTTATGTGAACTTACCGTTTCCTAGCGACTGTTTATGCTAGTCATACTACGGAAATGTTCTCATTAGATGGTGGTAATGATTATTATTATGACGATGGTGATAGTGTTGATAGCTTTTCCGGCCTGAAGACTTTGTGAATAGAATTAAATGGAAGCGTGTTTGAAGCTACTGCTTCCACCGTCTTCAGGCGGAGATAGCAGGACCCAACGATACATCGGTTTGCATGTATGTAGCCTCACATCTCATGATACAACAATTTTCATAGTCTTTTACACAAAACATATTCATATAACTAAATTACAAATTACACCTCGTTCATATATAGACGATACTTGTCTAAACCCTTAAGAGGGTCCAAGTTTATTTATAACTTGTAATTTCATTATGTACATAAGTTGCTCTGTGTAAGGGCCTACAAACAAAAGGCACTAAATGAATATTACATTAAAAATTTTCATATTCATTGCCTTGAAAATTTCAAAATATTCAAAGAAGAATGGTATAACACGAGCATATATTTACATAGATACACACACATATGCTGTTGAATTATACTGTTGCTGCTTAATAGTTAATTTATAAAATTAATAGACAGTTATTTACTCCGCCAATAACGACAGCCGAATCAGAATCACTGGTTTCCCTAATATGGATACATTTTTCTGACTTCTCAGAGGGAAAAACGAAATAACTTTTCAGAAGAAAACCTAACGGACAAAGTCCTTCCTGAGAAGCTGATGGTAACTTAGCTGATCAATAAATTCCGACTTTTTATATGGAATTGCCATTGCCGTTTTCTAAAAAGCACTTTGTTTTTGGCGTTGTACTAACCCCATTAAATATACTGGAATAATGCATGGAGTGCCAAAACTGACCTTCAAAACAATGGTATTTCCTGAGTGTGTGGCTTGTTAGCTACGTACGGCGGAATCTATATTGCTCCACAGTTTTTTCATACAGAACGATTGTTTTAGTTACTTCACGCAAAGATATGTGTCAGTTTTTCCATGAATTTAAATATTGAAAACTGTTAGGGCAACATCAATATTTAGACGTTTTAAAAATATTATGACATACTATAACATTAAACAATATTATTTCCTTTACGCTTAAGTGTCAAACTAACAACACAGTTTGAAATATTATGTATAAATATCAAGAGTATTGTGCTGTGCTTTGTGCCTGTAGCTGTGGAATGCGAAACGCTTTTGAAGTCAGTTTACCCCGCAGTAATAAATTATGGAGGTTGATTTGTTAATTAAAACCTGACACACAAGTCAATTCTCAAAGTTCCATTTATTCACCAACTGAAGCACTAGTGAGTTGTCTTAAAAACTATATTAAAATTTACATTAAAACAGCTCCGACATGTTTCAGTGTTACAGTTACATCATCATCATCATCATCATCATCATTAGGGAGCGCATTAATTTTGACTTACCAAAGTTACATTTGTTAAAATAGTCCATTAAAATACATCGATGTGTGGTTAATACGGTGGGTGTGTGTCTGTTACACTGTTCGGCAGTAGACTACTGCCGAACAGTGCAACGTACAGACACCAATAAGTACCTAATATATGCAGCCACACCACCACCATATTAACCACACACCGATGTATTTTAATGGACTATTTTAACAACTGTAACTTCAGTAAGCACAAATTAATGCGCTCCCTGATGATGTAACCGTAACACCGAAATATGTCGGAGCTTTTTTAATGTAAATTTTAATATTGTTTTTAAGACAACATACTAGTGCATCAGTTGGTGAATAAATAAAACGTTGATAATATCAAGATGTACCGTACGAATGTGAAAGTTGTATGTAAATGTCAAGAGTATTGTGCTGTGCTTTGTGCCTGTAGCTATGGAATGCGAAACGTTTGTGAAGTTAATATACCCAGCAGTAATAAATTATGGAGGTTGATTTGTTAATTAAAACCGGACACACAAGTCAGTTCGTTAGGGGAATTTTAAAGCAGGTAACTTTGCCAAGGCACAATAAACCCACTGCCAATTAAAATGTAATCAGCTAAAAGTAGCCGCTTTCGTCGCTCTGTCACGTCCTTTACTTGACTCAGTATTACGTTTCCACTTCTGGAAGAGTTCCAGTCTGCTGCATGTAGCTGATTATCGCTCTCATGCCCTTCTAAACCGCTTCAAGCACCCTGCTTAGCTTAGATTTCAACATTTTCCACACTTCTAGAAAATAAGCAGCATATTCAGCCTAGAGAGGCGTCTAGAAATGCCTTTATTTGATAGCATAGCTTTCTAATTCATAGTTTAAATTGGAGGATTTGATGATGCTTTTTTATTCTATACAATACCAAACCCTTGGAGATTTTTTTTAATATATGAATATTTATTTACAACATATTCCATTACATGGTAATACTATATGTTCCTGTGTTCATGTGATTCACTGCTTGTTCTTTTGGTCAGTAATTGGCACCACAAGTCGAGATCTTTGACTAACTAGTTTAGTTTTTGAAAGTCAATTGACTTAACTCTTGGGGATGTCCTCAGCACTTCTCAGTCGCATTAGATGGAACCTTTCTTACTCATTTCCCATTTCATTGTCATTTTTGTTGCTGCAAAACACCTAAATAATCCCAACTGCATATATAATTTTACATAGTACATTTTTAGTTCCATTACCACCATCTGTGAACTGAATTTTTGGGGACCATGAATATAAAATTTGTCACAAGGGATCGAATACACACCACATATTTTAGATCCAATAAAAATGAATTTAAAAATATGAATGTTATGGATTTTAAGTGCAGGTAATTATAAATTTGAGGACTGTCATCATCATCATCATCATCATCCTCATCTTGTTGTCTGCTATACGACAGGTCCATAATCTCTTCAATTGCGAGTTCTTCACATAGCGCTATCTAAAGATTCATTTTTCAATTTGCAGTATCCTGACATGTCCTCATAAAATACCTGCGTACGTCTTCTTTGTCGTCTTCTCTTCACTGCTACCCGTTTCTCCATCTGCCCTTCAATAACGTGTTTTAGAATGCAGTTACTACTAGAGATGTTACCAATCCAGTTAGCCTTCCTTCTTTTATTGTTTACGGGATATTCCTCTCTTCCTTAACTCTTTGTAACACATCTTTATTTCTCAAACGATCGCTCCAACAGATCTTCTCCACCTTTCTCCAGCACCACATTTCGAAACTTTCCAAGTGTTTCTCCACCTACTTTCCGAAGTGGCCAAGTTTCAGCCCCATACAAAGCTATGCTCCAAATAATGAACTTTATTAGTTTCTTCCTTAAATTTCAGTCCAATTTGTTGGTGAAAAAGTTGCTTCTTGTTGAATGCTTCTTTTGCTATGGCAATCCTGGTTTTAATTTCGTATATACACCTGGCATCATTGTTATCATGCTACCCAAACAGATGAAATATTCCACATATTCCAGCTGGTTTTGATGTATCATACTCTCTATTGTGGATGGTTGCCTTTAGATTCTGATTACCTTAATTTTTCAACACCAATGTCCTTGCCACAAAATTTTCCAGTTTCATTTATTCTATAAATCATCCCCTTTAGTACCGTTTCTTCCTTAGCCAGTAGCACAAGGTCATCAGAACATTTCACAGTGTGTATTTCTTGTCCTATTTTGAAATCTCCAAACCCTTCAAGAACTCCTTTGGCAAGGTGTTCGCTGTAACAGTTAAAGAGAATCAGCGACAAACTGCTTCCATGTGTAACTTATCTTCCAGATTTCTCATTTCTTATCTCCCCTTCGTCCAGTCGCATTTTAATGCACTGATATATGTACAGTTTCTGATCAATCTCTTTTCGTTCCAGCCGATACAGTTGCCCTTTAGGATTTGCATTAATTAGGTCCAGTTTACACGGTAAAATGCCTTGTGCCAGTCTCTGTAGCACGCACACATTTCGTCGTGTATTTTCAAGGTTCGTTCTGATATTATTTTTAGCACCCCAATTTTATCCCATGTTACGTTTCTCCTTCTAAACCCAAACTGATGTTTTACAAGTACGACATCAATTTCCCTTTCAACCCTTTTTTGCAATATCCTGGTTTAGAACTTTGCTGTATGTGCGACCAGGCTGATTGTGCTATGGTTGGTGCATTATGTAGCTTTAGCTTCTTTTGTAAGGCAAGCATTGTAATTTCAGTCAAATCGTTCGGCCAAACTCCAGTTTCAAGCATGTTGCTGATTAGTCTTGTCGTTATTCTGAGACCGTCTTCCCCCAGCAATGTGAAAACATCCCGACTTCCATACATGTCCTACAGCCGTCTTATTTCTCAACTCATTGATAATTTTTAGGCGCGTTCGCAAAACTGCGAAAAGCGACTCTTAGCTGCGTAATGTGTCTCCGTCTCTCTGTCTGTCTGTCCGTCCGTCAGTCCGTCCGCATGGAACAACCTGGCTCCAACAGGACGGGGTTTCATGAAATTTGGTATTTGAGCATTTTTCGAAAATGGTTTGAGAAAATTCAAGTTTCATTAAAATGTGATAAGAATAACAGACTTTTTTTAAGCTCGTGGTTCCGTCCATCGTAATTCAATGTGAATAAAAATCCAACAGATATAACAGTATGCAGATATTTATTTACTGCATACTGTTGCATCTGTTGGATTTTTATTCACATTGAATTACAGGCAATTTACATGAATAAAAACAATCCCATTACAGGCCTGGACAGGCACTGAGGGTTCCAGGAGGCTGACGCTTTCATATTTCAAGACAATCGGCACATGAATATGGTATGGTTGTCAGCCCTACGCACCGGCCTCCTTTAACCCACACCCCGTATGCTCCCTGAGGATGATCGTATGATCGAAACATGTAGGAGTGTTTTAAGTGCTTTAATGTGAATTTTAGATCATTAAATGTGTATATGTGCATTTGTTGGTATATTAATTTAATAAAATACAGAATGCACGGTGCAACGATAAAGATTCCTGGTACTCATTTCTGTTAGAGGCTGAGTCAGCCCCAGGGTTGAATGTCAATGAAAAATTCCAGTGACACCATCGGAAGTCGAAACCGCGAACTTCCGGCTTGTAGCGCAGTGCCTCGACCAACTGCGCTAATGCGTGCCCCACTTTACATGAATAGTAATGTAAGTTTAGGGTCATATCTCACCTAGTGCTACTTGTAATGAGAAATGCTTCAGGTAAATTTGTAGAGAAAATAAAAACCCATATTTTATATTCAAAAACTTTTTTTCGAAAGTCTTGGCCTCTATGAGAGTGTGTGTAAAAATACTGTACAGCCGGAAAGGCCACAAATGAAAATATAATATGGCGCACGAGCATTACGTACTGGATAACGCTAGAAACATACATTTAGAATATGTAATAGTTATTGCTTCCAAAAGTTGGCACTAACTTCGCCTACCGGCGGCGGCCGCTCTGTCGGTATAGTTCGCTCGCGGACTAAAGCCACGGAAAAAAAAAAATAGTTATTGCTTCTCCACTGCCGCAATGGCTGCAACGAATGCACTTAAATGTTACGTCACGCGTACACTGCCTGTCTTGTTTCCACTTCACTCTGCAAAACGTGAGGGCCTTGTTCGTCTGCATCTACTTCCTCTTCAGGTTCGAATTCTACGTTTTCTCGTCCATTAGGTCGATAGTGGAGCTCTGTAATATAATTCTCCTAAATTTTCAGTACTTGTCTCTTATCTGTTATTAAAGGTTCTTTTTTTCCTGCTTGAACGATAAGTGCCCGACCCACGTTACTTTGTCATTACCTCATACGCTGAGTCTCGGGTGGTGTAACAGTAGGTGAAGGAAGGGAGTAAATGATTCACTCTGATAATAACCTATAGAATGTCTAATAAAAAATCACCAGTGCTACAGCAGAAGCTGAAAATATTGCCTTCCTGACCGAATAGAGTCACTAGACCAGGGCAACACATGATTTACTCTCTGGGGTTCTCGCCCGTAAATTTTTGAAGTCTCATGGCAGATGTTTGTTAGTTCTTCCAGATTGTGAGGATTTGTTTTATACACTTTATCTTTCAAACGTCCCCGCTAGTAAAAATCACAAGGTGATAAATCAGGGCTAATGTAGGGGCTAACCTCCCCCCCCGCCTAATTACGTGGCCATGTAAACTCTGTAGCACGGTTTTCAAACGGGAGATTAACTTTAGCTGCCGGTGATAACAGACTTGCGCTATGAATCATCGGGTTTGTTGCTGGTAAATGTATTTATGCCCTACGGTGATGTAACAGCGTGCGTCTCCTCAGGTACACTGTGGAACAACGTCTTTTTTTTATTGTAGGTGTATTTCGGATATGAGTCTGCTTTAAAATGTCGCAGAAAATTTCTTATCTCAGTAGACAAGTGTTTCGAAAACTGTCACAACTGTGGCAATGTAAGGAACGTTCGTTTATGCTTTTATGTAACAAGATTCGATTGCAAGAATACATAGATATCATCGGTTTCGCCAGCCTGCATGAGATGGAAAAGGTTGGTCTACGGTTACTGTGTTTTTCACTAATGAGTACCGGTTTTCCTTACGTGGAGAGGTGAATTCTTAGAACTGGTAATGGAGTAAAGACAATCCAGGACTTGTTCACGAACTGCTTCTTCATGACGAGAAAATTGGTGTTTGATAATAGATGAGTGCACGCCGTGAGATTTCAACAATATCCGGGCAATAACTCCAGAAAGTAAACTAAGTATTTCGCCGGTATGCTGACTACATGCGGTCAGGAGGGCGATATTTTTAGCATCTACTATAACACTGGTGAGTATTTATTATACTTTCTAGTGGTTACTATCAGAGCGAATTTTTTTTCTCGCTTTCTTCACCGACTGTTAAACCTCCTGAGACTCGGCGTATGACGTAAGGTTAGCCGAACGTCGAACGGGCGCTTATCTTTCAAGCAGGGTAAAGAATGACCCCGCATGTTTCCTTTGCAGTCTTCAATGCCACTGTTATTAATTGCATGGGTTTCTTTCCAGCCTAGTTCCTTCATCTCAATATACGTTAAATGACAACGTCCAATTCTCTGAAATTCTACGAAATAGTCGAAAAATCCTTTAAGTTATTTCTTGTGTGTGGCTCTTTTCGTTCTCAGTCTTTTCTAGTTTTCTTCGTTGTTTACATTCCTCCTTTTCCTTTGTTCATCCATTCTACTGATCGTTTCCTCTGTAATCCGTAACTTTCATTCATTCTGTCAACTTTTCCAAGCAAATCACTCATATTATCTTTCACACATTTCTTTCACTTTCACTGCACTTCCACATTCCCAATTTCATGTTCGATTGCACCAAATGTTTCCTCTAGAGCACTTTGCACTTTCTGTCGTTGAGCATATAACGTCTCCAGATCCAGTCTTGGTGTTACTTTCTGGAACTTTATGACTATCTTCAAGTAACTGCGGTTGTTCCAAACCAGTAAGTTGTGGTCAGAGTTGATATCTGCTCGAGGCAAATTCCGCACACCCTTCAAACTGTTTCTGAATCGATGCGTCTCTTGTATGTAAGCCTACTGGTATCGTACAAAAAATACTATATGTCAGTCAATAACACAACATTTATTTTACATACATTGGCATATATGTCAGGGCGACATGTTTCGACCTAGTCGGTCATCCTCAGGCCCTCCAAGAAAACACATCCAAGAGTTGTTAGTTTTTTTGCATTGTGGGATTCCAAATGCTTTCAAGTTTCAGTTACAGAAGCAAAAGTATATAAGCTTGTATAAATTAAATTTTTTGTGTGACGGTTTGAAATTTTAATGTATTACCATATCAGATAAGTCTCTAATTTTAATTTCAAACCGTCACACAACAAGTTCAATTTATACAAGCTTATATACTTTTGCTTCTGTAACTGAAACTTGTGAGCATTTGGGATCCCACAATGCAGAAAAACTAATATCTCTTGGATCTGTTTTCTTGGAGGGTCTGAGGATGACCGACTAGACCGAAACATGTCGCCCTGACATATATACCGGTGTATATAAAATAAATTTTGTGTTATAGACAGACATATAGTATTTTTTGTATGTTGTAACACTTAGGGATGGAAAACTTCAAAAAAAACTACTGGTATCGACTTCTATCTCCTGGTGCTTTCCGAGTGTACAGTCTTCTCTTCGGCTTCTTAAACCATGTGTTGTTTATGAAAAGGTTATTCCTTTTAAAGAGGTTGATGAACATTTACTTCCCTAATTTCTCCTTCCCACTCCATGTGGTCCAGCAATATTTAGGTAAGATTTATCTCCTAACACACTGTTGCAGTCATTCATTTTGGTGGCGTTTGTCTCACCTTTTCCATCTTTGTCAAAGATTTTTCAATTACATCCACAATTCTTCCTCTTCGTCCTCTTCATACTCCGATGTTGACATGCGCAATTGCACAGATAAAATGCCTAACATTTCCGCCTTTAATTTAATAGCAACGATCTGCCATTACACACAATCTTGTTAACGACACTTCTTACTATATTTTATGCACCACTACTGATATGCCTCTTTCAGCCATTTCACCCCGGAATAATACACTGTGTAATAACTACTACTGTAAATGTGTACTTCTGTTTTTTACCTTGCTCTTCCACCACACTTCAGTAACACCTAGAACAGACACTGCAGTCTTCTGCATCCCCTTTTTCTGATTCTCGAGTTTGCCTCCTTGATTCAAGGTCCATACATTCCTCGTTCTGAGCTTGATGCTGTGATGTTCTTTCTTGTATTTCTTATTGCTGTAACTCCTGTAGGGTGATGTCTCCTCTAAGAACACTCTCCCGCGGAGATCCGGATTGTTTTTCTGTCCAGAGGAACCATCTCCCATCTGTCTCTGTTTTCGGAGAAAGGCTATCTAGGAAAAGTAATATTGTAATACTTTTTCCATTTGGTTTCCACGTCGCAGTTTAGCAGACATTCAAACCACTCTGGTCAACCCTGATGCTACACAATCATGAACCATCTCGAGCACTATTTGCTCGGTGCTTAAAGTCGCTACTAATGTCGCTGCTTCCAACCTCAGAGTAAATGGTATTGGAGTTCCCTTCTTCTGGGCAAATCTCTTCTTCTGGTTCCTGCTGTCCTGATCTGTGTCTCTTGAGAGACACTACCGGTAGCAATGCTAGCGCCGGCTTAGTTCTCACGGTTACTGGAACTCACAAGCCCATCCACCACGGCAAGGTGGAGATTCCATTGGATGGGAAGGTACCGCGTTAGAATTAAATCCATTTCCACACAAACTGTGAAGTTCTCCCTATAAAGTGCCATGAAGGCACAGAGGGGGAAGTAGAAATATAGCTCTGCTCTGTCCTAACTTCTGTACTTGTTGGGGGTCGGATGTCAACAGCACGCCCGGCCATACACAGTGAAGGAGTCTGGGTCGGCTCCAAGGCCGTTCTGGGTGGTTTCTGGCGAAGAGAAAAATCCATGTCCCAATGGAGATCGAACCTGCAAACGTCCAACCCATAGCAAGTCTGTATACCTGCGCTAACCCCTCATTCACATCAACTTAAATGAAGTGTAGAGTAAAATAAAGGGACGTCAATACAGACAAATGTGTGTGTGTGTGTGTGTGTGTGTATATCCGATGATTTTCCATTTCACTGTGATCTGTTCCATTGGAATGCTGTAACCCCAGTATCTTGAGGGTTAGGGGAAATAGCATTTCAAAGTCGCAGCAACACAGAAACGTGTCGAAAAAAAAAAAAAACTTTACCGCTGATGCCCATTATGTGACGTATAAAAATAGTGGCAGGCGGCTTTGGAGCCGCTGGAAATATATCAAAGAGATAGTCACCTTCGTATATCGTGTATTTCTGTAAGATCGCGCGTGCGTTGGTATGTGAACATAACAACTGGAGTAAGCGTTGAAACAAGGTGTAATCGAAAACACAGGTATTGAAAATTTGGAAGGAAAAACTGGACATTATTCCTTCATGATTTCTCACGGTTAAGGTGAATTTGCCTGTCTGCTTAATTAATCAGTACAAAGTGAAGTCGTACGGAGGCATGGACTTCACATATTTTCTAGGCTGTATTGGATGGAAGATTATTAAAAAAAATATTCAAAAATATAATAATTACATGCAGTGGGGCAAAACTAAGGTGCGATGTTCTAAAACACAGTTTTGGCGGA
>Ga0123357_10011832_pt1 | contig 11215 bp, 4 predicted proteins | sample TergutEmb28metaG_FD_89873 | JGI IMG/M metagenome (GOLD analysis project Ga0123357, IMG submission 89873) | Embiratermes neotenicus P4 segment gut microbial communities from Petit-Saut dam, French Guiana - Emb289 P4 | ecosystem: Host-associated > Arthropoda: Insects > Digestive system > Gut ... | reverse complement strand
TTTTTTAAAAACGAAAAAATTGAAATAAAAACAAGGAGAAATGTTGTTTTGGTTTTTTTTTTAAAAAGGGGGGGGGGGGGGGACTTATATTTCATGTTGAGGAACTAACACAGGCTAAATGTGTCGGAGAATAGAAACCTGACGAAGATGTTTGAGACTAAGATGGAGGAAGTAACAGAAGGAGGAGCTTCACCATTCGTACTGCTCACGAATTATTACTAGGGAGATGAAATAAAGAAGAGTAAATGTGAAAAGGGCGCGGGGCCAGACAGAAGCGCATAAAGTGTTTTTGTGGGGGAAACCTGAAGGAAAGAGACGAGACATAAGTACTAGGCATGAATGGATGGATATAAAATGAATCTTAGAGAGGTGGTACGGGGGAAGCGAATTGGGCTTATCTGACTCAGGCCGAAGAGAAGTGGCAGGCTGTCGTAAACACCCTTCGCATTCTACAAATGCCAGGGATTTTTTGAATAATTGAAGAACTATTTATCTTCCCAATGAGGGTTCTATACCATGGCGATAATTAGTTCGATAGTTAGCTAAGTTATAAATACTTGGTTTATTTAAGTACGACTTATGTTTCCTTTGATTATATACCGTTGAACCATCGGATGAGAATAAACTGGAAAAGAAGTCGGAGGAAGATGTCGGAGTCGAACTTAACGCAATACACCGATACTTGCGTGGATGGGCGGAGGGAAGGAAATGATAATCGTCTGACGTAACGGCCAGGCTCCTTCGAAAAATTAACCTGAGTACAAAGCAAGAGCGCCATCTATTCAGTCATCCGCCACTATGTTAAACACCTATAAAACAATTTACTGATAAACGAATGAGTTAAAGAAAGGGAAATATGAGTACGAACTATTCAAGAAGAAAAGTCTGTCTTCATTTGAAGCCACCACCAGTGTTTCACGCTGGATTAACTGCGTACGGGACCACATGACGAAAACACGATGCAGCGAAGCAGCAGCTGTAATACTAACTACACACTTTCTCAGCTCGTCCGTCAGACCCCAGATACCGCTGGACTGAATGTAAAACGTTTGTGTTGTTGTTATTATGCGAGAAGAGAGAGTCCTTACACATGACAGGCATTTTAATTATTACAAAGAGAACATCTCACATTGTTATCTCTGCATGCTACTTATTAATTATGACATACTACATGCTGACTGAAAAAATGAAACTTTTTTTGCGATTAGGCGTGTTATAATTTCTAATATGGGACTGCGCGATATTCTTTCTGGGTTCTATAGGAGCAATATAAAGGTGTGGTAGGCGAAAAATATTGCCAAATTCGAGTGTGTGAAATGTGTTCCGCTATACTTTAGGTTAAAGAGATTTTGAATTGGCAGAAATCGAAAGGTATTGTAAAGAGAAGATGCTAACCACGCGAGCGGTAATAGGCATAAGAGTGTTAATATCCTACTTTTGGACAACTTCATTTTACTCACATTATTGCATAAAACTCTGACGTGAAGAAAAAGGAAATTCCATGAGAGATATAAGAAAAGTTTTGCAAGGCGGTTTGAATTTGACATCATTTTTCACCGGCAGTAAGATGACATAAGTAAAATGTTAAAACCTTTGTTATAAACGAAAATCAAAGAAGGCGCGTAATTGGTAGATATAGTGTCGGAATGACGTGAAAAATTGGGTTTACGTTGGAGATTTTAAGAGACGCAAACTTCAGTCTGACAAAACTAGCAAATGGCACTCTTCAATTGTATCTCGGACTGTACACAAATATTCAACAGCTGAAAATACATGGCACATTCGCAACTGTAGAAATTCCTCATAAGTTCTGATAAAACTTGGTCACAAAAATAGAATAAATAGTGGTCTACAATGTTCACGGACAGAATCATCGATTATTAGCAAGGTAGAGTTACCAGAGACATGATTCATCTGCAGCTTGCGTGAAACACGTCACGTGAGAATTTCTCGTTCTCCGGGATACATTCTTACAAAGAGCAGTTACAGCGGAATTCTACTTATATCACGCTACACAGCGCTACACCATGTGATGCATGATTCGCTGCCCTAAATATGTCAGGCACATTTGTAAAGTGTTGTGCTTAAGTGAAATTCTGGCATTTTGGGGCTGTCAAAAAGACGTGGCTCAGTATGGCTTGATATGGAGTAAGGTTCCACTTTAAAAATGTCAGTATGAAACTTGTAAGACACAGTTTCGTCGTCAGCAAACATTACATAGCAATTCATCATCATGGAAACAGAGTGTGTCAAACAACATAATTTACTAAACAAATAAGTTAGCGATATTTAGAGCATGGAATTAACTGTAAAGGAAGAAAAAATATATCACCTATCGAGAATGTTAGTGTCTAAATAACTGTCTACGTTACACAATGAATCTTCAAAACAGCGTATTTGTGAACCGAACTTGTGGGTTGTTACGAATTAGCGAAATGTTCATCCGACACTTCCGCCTGTGCCCGAACTCTCGAAGTTCTCGCTGTTTCATCAGTTCTTCTGCAATCTAGATTTCTCGTTCTTGCGTGTTATGTGTCATATTTTCTATACAACATCACCATAGACCTGCGAATATTCAAAACGGTAAAACTTAAATGACGTAGCTATGGCCGTGTCTTAGTGAGCACCAACATATTCGGCGTGGAGGTAGAGTGCCATTAATTTGTAACTTCGGCGTCAGATGGAATGAATAGCTTTCAACATAAGTCACTTTGCTCCCGGGGAAAAAATCCTCTCCGTTTCCATTGTGAAGGACGCTAGGTGGACTTCAGTTCGTGCCAGGGATCACTGAGAAGATAAAAATGTATTTGTTCTGCCGGAACTTGACCACAGGTCCTTCGGTTTCACAAGTCGTGTACTAAAATAATTTTCGAGTTTGTGGGGCTGAAGATTAATTTCTCATTATGCAATTTACCGTTTATAGATATCGGTAATACCTCACAGCCTACTCGGTGCGCACAATTGAACCAAAATAGCTGCAAGCACAGATATCCAAACCACCTAATTTCACCAGGTATCGGACTGCGGAAAGTAAAAACTGATTAACGTTCTCTAATACAATTACCAAAATACACGCTGGTTTTGGGGACCGCGGTAGCACAGTGGTTAAGGTGCTGTCCTACAAATCGGAAGGTCGTTGGTTCGATCCCAGCTGATGTCACTAGGAATTTTTCATTGACATAAAATCCTTCCGATCGCACTATGACCCTGGGGTCGACTCAGCCTGTAACAGAAATGAGCACCAGGAGCATTCCCTGGGGGTAAGGCTGACAACCTTACCACCATCCTGTGCCGTTGTCATGAAATCTGGGAACCTTAACTTTCTGGAACCCTCTGGGCCCCTCCGGGCCTGTAACGGGACTGCTTTACCTTTACCTTTATATGCTGGGTTTTACTATATGGACGATATATTTCCTCGAGACTTTTAAGAAGCAGTAAATGATGAAGGCGTCTGATTCTTGCTGTAGCATAGACGTATATTCCCAGAGAACTTTGTCAGATAGCTGTTATCAAAACCCTAACTCTAATCAAACACAAATGAATGAGAGTTACTCAATCACAAAAGAGTAATATTCGTACCTTACGCTCGTTAATCCCAGAGATAACAACCTACACCAACGTACCTTTTATTGTTATTTACTCGTGCAATTCCAGATAAGAAATACAGGATAACGCAGATGATGGGGGAGTACGAGAGATGACAAATGAGTCTAGGATAATGACAGTTGTCGTGATTGTGGCGAATTGTATAGGTGGCTGCTACAGTACTTCCGATTAACTACGGCCAAATTAAAACCTAATCTCCTTACAGGAACCACGGAAACCAGATCCAATCGCTTTCAAAGCCGACAAAACACAAATCCCTACTTGAAAGTGATGCTCTTATATACAAACACGATATATGCATCGCATCTAATGCTTGTCGGATTTGATTACAGGGTTTGAGCGAGGATTGTTTAGACCATGGATGACCAGCTTCAACCTACAAGAGGGTCACATGATTCGCCTGAGGGCCGCACGTGTGTTCACGTGAATTACATAGAAGACCATAAATAAATAAGGCAACGCCAATAAATTCACTATATTACAATTTATGCTTCTAGTCTTTTACATTGATCTTACATGTTTCGGCGCTATTATCTCACCATCTTCAGGAAGCTGACACCAAATTTCTTCAATCCTACAGCAATAGATCACAATCAACATAATTGTTGTCGTATGAATAGTGCAGGATTTTTTAAAGGTTTCGTTTAAAATTCTACAAAACTGATACCACAACATATGTGTGTGTTTATTGTGACCTATTGTATTGCTGTAGGAATTAAAGAAATTTCGGTGTCAGCTCCCTGAAGATGACGAGATAATAGCACCAAAACATGTAGGGGCTACGTTGAATGCTGTGCGTATAAATTATAGAGTAGGGCATATGTAGGTGCTGCAGCGGTTATTTGCATCATCTTAATGGACGGAATAAACAAAGGACAAGTAACTATAAGGCCGTTATTTACAAACAATTAGGTACGCTAAAAGTACGGTTGAATGACATGGTAGTAGGCCGTAATAAACTCGGAAAACATGAGTGGCTTACTGTGTACTGCCTACCAGTGATGACTCTTGTAAACATATTCTCTCCTAATACAGTTACCATATTATGTTCTGTAGATCTAATATATATTATGTTTGTTAAACTGTATTACTGAAACTATTCAGGTAACCGAGTGCCGCATGCAGATTATCACTGTTTTATGCATGAGAGGCCGTATAGTAGAGTAGCTTAATGACCACCAATAGAACGAAGCCATTTTCAATATAATATGGTGATAACAGATTCCTCCGAAATGTTTACACCTCTATACTAATTACAGGGAGATATAGGCAGGACGGTGACTCAGTCGGTAACGCTTGTAACTAGCGTTCTATAGGTGCACGTTTCGAGTCTCAGCTTGCACAGAGACCATTCTGCTTCGGACTTTCATGCATCTGTTCGATCCCCCAGATGTAAGTTGTGGTACAGCTTAAATTAGGTTACGACTGATGTCTTGCAGGTCTATTACAAACTTTTAATCATTTTAATACACTCATTCGACGTAATATCGACCTGAGTTTGTAAAATCTCATCATCATCATCATCATCATCATCATAAATACGATCATGTGGTCTGTCTTACGACGTGTCGGTAGCCTCTTCCAAAGAAGTTCTCCACAGAGTGTGATCTAGTGTTCCCTCTTTCAATTTCCAGCACCTTCTCTTTTCCTTAAAGTCATCCAGTAGTTTTTTACTTATTCTTCCTCGTCTTCCCGTTACTTCTTCCCTGTACCTTTCCTTCGATAACGTGTTGTAGAATGCAGTTCCTTCGCAAGATGTGACTAATATAATTAGCCTTCCTTCCTTTTATTGTATGTAGGGTATTCCTCTCCTCCTTGCCTCTAGGTAATTCTTCTTTATTTCTCACACGATCGGAGTAACCGATCTTCTTCTGCCTTCTCTAAAGCCAAATTTCAAAACTTTTTAGGTATTTTTGATTGACTATCCGAAATGTCCATGTTACAGCATCATACAAAGCTATGCTCCTAATGTAGCACTTCACTAGCTTCTTCCTTAAATTCCAGTCCAATTTGCTAGTCAAAGGGTCGTATTATGTTGAATGCTGCCTTGGCCATGACAATCCTGGATTTAATTTCAGTGCACATCTTGCTCCATTTGCTATAAAGCTACACAAAAAGTCTAAATATTCCACATTCTCCAGTTGTTTTTGATCTCTTAAAATCTATATTGGGGATGTTTTCCTTGAGATTCTCTTCACCTTGGTTTGTAAAATTTCCAACAGCGTTTTTAAATATGGCCTACTAAAAGTAACTTAAGACGTCACACGCCAGGTAATTACTCAGCAGAATAACTGCCGTAAGAATTTGAAATGTGTGGTTACTAATTAAATAAGAATGTTCTTGTATTACCTAATAATGTTTCATAAATTACCTTGTCTCTTTTTCTTGATGAAACATGACATGCCTCAGAATGTATAATCCGCCATTTGCCAGTACTTATTGTTAGCATCTGCAAACACCTTCTTTAAGAAAAACACTACCAACCTAAAGGTAGGTTAAAGGCTGTCCCATCACACGCCAAGCAGGCAGTCAGACAGTGCTATAGCTCTACCCACACTCAATATCAGCGCTAGAAAGGATTATTGGTCTGTGTCACTCTCCGTCCGCTTTACCCCTACAACAGAGACTCGGTACTCATTGTACAGGAGGCTGGGTGGGCCCCAAGTCCGTTCTGGACAGGTACGGAAAATATCAACCTACAACACAATCGAACCGACCAGCCCGTAGCGACTCGCTATACCGACTGAGCTATCCCACACCATAACCTAGCCTTACATTCCACTAAATGAATAATTCACGAACCTTTGAATGTATAGATACAACCACGACGTTATTGGTTTCTAGATCGTCCTTAAAACACTTTAACACATTCTTACGCCCTGAGTCACCTTGAACAACTCGTGTTCTGAAGAAAGATGTGTTGTTTAGTTTATGTCACATAGGACTCAATTGTTTTATTCATTCTAATTAGTATTCATAGTATATTCAAAGACGCTGTCCGTACCTGAGAAAATACAAAGTATAACGGCGAATAACTGGATATTACTGAATAATGAATGGTACAGGTGTGAAGGGACGTGGTCACCATTTCATTTAAGGTAATATCTTGGCATTTGCTAGAGGGAAAGAGGTTAGAGAGGAAGAAGCTAGGAAATGTCCGCTTCTGGCTCGTTCTCTGTGTTAGTGTGTCGGTGCATGAAATTCGTGAATAGTTTCCAGACAAGCACTCATTATTTTAACCAAAACTATAAAATAGCGCCGTATCTTAACAGCAGATTTATAGTTGCTTATCGTCGATGTACTAAGAGCGGGCAGACTTACGAAAAGTATGTCTTAAACGTCGACAGAGGCGTTTCCAGTCGAACTGGAACGATGTTCGATTTTGAAACATTTCTTTGTTCTCAGCGTGTACCAGAAAGAGAACAAATTCTTTCTCACTTATGAAGACTAATCATAATTAATGATCATAAATGCAAGTAGGTTTTCTCCTAAAGTATCTGCTGTTTTTATTCGTGTTTAATTACAATCAGATGTCAACAAATTTAAAAAAATACACAATACGAAGGAAAATCTGCCCGGTGGGTGTAGCTATGATATATGCGGACGGACAGACAGAATTGACTAAGCTAACAGTTGCTTTTTGTCAACCGTTCTGCGAAATCGCTTGAGAACATCAACCAGAACATTTGGTCTGGGGGACCAGATATAAACTTGACACCTCTCGCATACTAAGTAAGGATACTTAGCATGCGCAAGACCTGTAATTTACATAGCGTGTACGTTGCGCTAATTATTTAGTGCTGAATCAGAAACTGCAGCAAGCAACGAATGGCGAAAATTGCGAGGGATGTGGGGGAAACTATCGTAGGAGCGAAGTCCTTCTGGAGGAGCTCAGACAGGCAAAAAACTCCCCGACTTAAGGAAACCCAAAGTCTTTTACGTTTTTTGCTCTTCATGCCTTGCAGGTTCTTGAATTCCGTAATTGAACCAACAAAATGCACTAATTAAAATGCAACAAAACAGACCATAAAGCACAGTACACATTAGGTACCAACTTCTACATGTTTCGACACTAAGGTTCCATCCTCAGGGAGTTTATTAAAAGCAAATGATAAGACCAATAAGTATTTTAGGTGCTAGTCGCCCTCACTTACATCACAAAAATTAATTAAAATTCTACAGTACATAAGTTAACAAGTACCAGTCCATATTGCTGTAATAACATCAAGCAGTAATGATCTGTTACACGTTCGCAGTTGTTTATATTTGCTGGGTTGTGTATACAAACATCTGCCACAATATATGATCCAAAGCGATGTCGCCCTGTAGCACTGTCTATATTCAATCAATGTGTATGTACATGCATATAAATGTGAAATCATGTGCTATATTAATATTCATACGCCAAACTTTGTCATATGTAACAAAGTTTGGCGTATGAATTTCCTCGAAAACTTTTACGTTCAAAAACTCCAACTTCAGAAATTCTTAAGAAATGGACAAAATATTAGCGAAATAAATCCTTTATTTGCTCTTGTACATGACTCAGACGCGCAAGCGCGCAGATGATACACTCCATTTAAGCAAAACCACAAAACACTCGTTCAGTACACTGTAAACCCTGAACCGAGATATGTTGTACACGTACGCTTCGGCCAGTATGTACTACGATATTTTCTGTTCAATATAACACATCATTTCACATTCTACTTTTATAGGCATGCATATACACAAATTGATTGAATATGGACATTTCTACAGGGCGAGATCCCTTCGTATCATTTGTTTGTATACACAACATTACAAATATCAACAACTGCGAAGGCGTAACAGACGATGCCCATTACTCTATGATGTTCTTACAGCAATATGAACTTGTACTTGTTAACGTATGTGTTCTAGAAATTTAACATTTTAAGACTTTTTAGTTTTACGATGGAAGTGACAGCAACTAGCACCTGAAATGCATTTTGGATTTATGAGTTTTTTTATAATAAAACCCCTGAGGATGGCATCTTGGTGCCGAAACACGTAGGAGTTGGAACCTAATATGGTGTGTTTTTGATCTGTTTTATGGTATTTTAATTAGTGCATTCTGTTGGTTAAAACAAGGAATTCTCTTAACGTAATTACAAGAGCAAACTTAATAAAGTTCAGAACCTTCTAAATCATTACTTAAAATCGATTTCCGTAATATTCAGGAGCAGCAATGGTGTGGTCTGTAAAATGATCAGGCTACGTGCTGGACGTCTAAGGATCAGCGTTTCTATTCCCGGAAGAGGGAAGAGATTTACCCTTCTCCAAAGTCCAGACCGATTCTGAAACACAAGCCGTCTTCTATTCAGTGAGTACTGGGGTCACTTTCTGCTGGGCAAAGCGTCTGGGGCGTGAAGCTAACCAATAGCATCCATCTAATGCGAAGGTTAAGAATGAGTGTAACAATACACTCACACCCAGCACATGCTTGCATGGCATACAGACACTTCTACCTTTAATTTAATACTGTCCTCCTTCAACTTCAAGGTTTTCCAAAATGCTGTCGTTTCTTCGGATTTTATAATAAAAAATCTTTTAAGTATTGATCATTCGTCCCATGCATGATACTTATAATCATGCAACACTTTCCATCTTAACCTCTTAAACAACGAAGTGCTTGTGCATTACATATAATAGTTCAGTTTGTACTTCTCAGAAAACGCATTGTACTTTCATTAGAAACACAATTCGGCGAATACTTTGTATAAAAATACTGGCTTGTTAAGCGTGAATCTGAGGCCGCTCGCTTTCTGGGATTGCAGGTTTGAATCCCGTCTGGGGCACGGATGTCTCTCTCTTGTGAGTGTCGTGTGATGTCAAGCAGAGTTCTATGCGCAGCGCCGATCACTTGTCCAAAGACGTCCTGTCGCGTGTGCTGTGTCCGAGTGCGATCGAGGAATCTTAAAGAGGAGGCCTAGGCCCAATGGAACTTTCAAGTTATGAGAAAAAAGGCATGTTTTATTGTAAAAATTATACTGAAAACCTGTGTGGACAATGTATAATGTAGCAGTGTTAAACCTGGTAATATACACTGTGTGGTAACCACCGGACTGTACACACTTACTGGGAAATAAAATAGAAGGAAATGCCAATAAAAGGGAGGAATGCTGTCTCCGGTATTATGCTACTCTACATGCGAAGAATAGTGATGCCCTCTACAATTCGAAACATGGTCAATAATTGTTACATATTTCAGTCACTCCTTGGAATAAATACTTAAGAAGAAATCAAACATTTTACTGTAGCTTCTACTAACTTATCCAATTTATTCCATCTTTTAATTGGCACACCAACTAATGCACATATATAAAATTTTTACATTAAAACATTTAAAATCGCTCCAACGTGTTTCGATCCTAAGATTACCAAAGGTGGACACACTGAGCATCTGTGAAATATGTAAAAACACTTGGAGAGCTTCTCTCTCTATCGGCGTAAGAACTACCATGATCCGTCGAGTAGTTTATTTGTTGCGAATTTTTAAAATGTTTCACGAACTTATGAATAACCCTGTATTACGTATCTTATGTTTACTGGACCGTGCATCATCTTGATAGTTGAGTAAAGAGAGACCAACTTGATGTTACTTGCTTTATTATTTCTTTACTTCATGCTCAACATGTTTCGGATGTTAATACATCCATCCTCAGGAGCTTGCGACTTATGTGCTGAGTTATTTCATGGGTTGCATTGATCTTGTTCGATGTGTGTTGTGTTCATCCAGATAGTATAAATCTTATTCAAAAGGGTAATGCTAGGGTTAGTGTAAGTGTTGGGTGTCTTGTTCTAGTGAAGATGTATGGAAATAATCCTAGGAAGTTTTTAGGATTATAAGAAATAGTGATGTAAGGATGAATGAATTTCCTTTATTTTCATTTCCTTTTCTTAGAATTGTTTTTATTTCTTGGTGCAGTTTATTTATTAGTAATCTTACCATTATTCTATTCATGTTGAGCATTAAGTAAAGAAATAATAAAGCAAGTGGCATCAAGTTGGTCTCTCTTTACTCAACCTGTATTACGTGTTTTATTTTAGGACTGCCGCCAATGTCATCTCTGGGTTCAAAAAATTAGGTCCAGATACTTCAAAGCATAAACTGTCTCTCGCAGCTTTAAGAAACCCAGGACACTTCTGTTGGAAGCCCGAGGAAATCCAGTAATCTATGTGAGGCAGTTTGAACAAATCAAGTACTCCATGTTTTCTAGGTCGTAAGCTGCTTTGAATGTGCGAACAGTAAATAAAGCTCAACGTGATATGAATAATTCCATTGCTAAAATGCAGTATTGTGACACGAGCAGGCCGAAGACAGTCATAACACATGTACGATATAACATAACAGAATATCCGACTAACCTAACGTATTATACGAAGATAAGATCCGTCAAAGTTATATAATTTATCCCGAAAATTTGGTTATACAAGTCTCAGTCGAGAAGTGATTACACTCTAGAGGTGTAACGCCATTTATCCTCGGGTTCACAGAGTCTGACAGTCTGCGCCTACCCCCCCCCCCCCCCCCCCCCCCCCCCCTCCCCCCCCCATCAAACCACACGAAAAACACAAAGAGTTTTGT
>Ga0123357_10011830_pt1 | contig 11217 bp, 7 predicted proteins | sample TergutEmb28metaG_FD_89873 | JGI IMG/M metagenome (GOLD analysis project Ga0123357, IMG submission 89873) | Embiratermes neotenicus P4 segment gut microbial communities from Petit-Saut dam, French Guiana - Emb289 P4 | ecosystem: Host-associated > Arthropoda: Insects > Digestive system > Gut ... | reverse complement strand
GTTAGATTTATGAAACAAACTGCATTTTGAAGAGGAAAAACCGGAGAGTATATACCATGTTTAAAATATTCAGTACCTTTATTTGTTGAATAAATATATAAAATGCAACATTTAGAGGTTAGCAGTGCGGTACGACCACTATAGTCGTCGTTAGGCGTCAAAAGGTTAAATCTGGGGAATGCTTGCTACAATTCAGCTTCAGAATATTTAGCCTCTCAATCTGCTACTTAGAACACAATGGTTAAAATGAACCAAATTACAGCTTCTGTTTTTTGTATGCAGGACTGGGAAAAACTGGAAAAACAATAATCACACCCTTCTTGACTCCCACCCCCCAGTTCTGTAATAACAGTTTCACAATTTGTACATCAAGTGATCCATTGTCCAAAGAACTGGATTATCATCACTGTCGTCGTCATCATCATCATCATCACAGATGACAAGACAAGAAGGGTGTGTCTTGAAATCCCTTAGAAGTGTGTGGAACTCCTCAAACTAAAAGAAGGCTTCTCCAACAACATCAAATGGGCAGAAGGTCTTTGAACACCCAAAAATGTCTGGAAATTTCTCTGTCTTCAGTAATAATTGATAACAATTATAATTACTTTGAAAAAATACAAAGTTCTGGTATGAAGAACTGAGGGGATGAGACCATTTAGAAAGCCTAGGTAGATAAGGAAGGATAATATTAAAATGGATCTTAAAGAAATAGGCCAGAAGAGTGTCAACTGCATTTACCTTGCACAAAATAGGGATCAGTGAAAGAGTCTACAAACATGGACAAGAGAATCTTCAGATTCCATAAAATAATGAGTAACTACTGGCTTCTCAAGATAGACTCTGCTCCAAGGAGTTAGTTAGCTCGTTAGTTCATTGTGTGGTTGGTTGGTTAGTTGGTTGGTTGGTCGGTTGGTTGGTTGGTTGGTTGGTTGGTTGGTTGGTTGGTTGGTTGTTTGGTTGATTGGTTGGTCGGTCGGTCGGTCAAGAAACAATATCCTAAACAGAGTCACAGTGATGGTGTGAAACCTTCAGTTGGGATCAGAAGCATTTCCTTGGCCTAAGCAGGAATTGTCTGAATGGAAATTATGCACAGAAACAGGTAACTAAGTAATTAGTTTAATTACTGATTTATGGCTCTTCCTAGTTAAGTCATATAGATTAAATAAATTATAAATTGAGAATAACTCACGAAATATTTACTGGAGTAAAAACATTCTGAACAATAATTGCAGAGAAAAATTAAACAAAACCTATGCCCAATGCAGTCTTCCCCTCAGTCTTGAGGTTTTAAAGACAAATGACAAACTGTTATGCTATACTTTCATTCCCTAATTTCATTATAGAGTTGAAACAGGAAATTTCCAAGACCATTCATTTTCAAGACAACAGAATCACCAAGGTACAAAATTCATTAGTGAACACATTTTGTGGGACATGGCTCAGCCAATACACTTTATATTGTACTACAGTTATACATGCTACAGGCGCTGTAATTATGAAAGGCAGTGAGATAATTTGGCTGTTTGCACATCATGACAGCAGGACACAGCTTAGCAGTTACATTTTATTTGACTGTGTGGATTCATTAAGTACATACCTGAGTAAAATGTTGCTCTATAAACTGAGTTGCTTTATGGTTGAGATCTTTGCATCCATGCTGTTCTGCAAAGTTAGCAATACCAATTGCATTTGTGGGGTCAAGCTGCCGTTCCAGGAACACACAGCATGCATCGATGACATTAGTGACCTGTAACAATCTTTGTTAAATTAACGAAAAGAATATATGCACATATGTTGCAGTTGGGAAGCATAAGCAACTGTATGAACAGTGTTTTCCAACCACTTTGCTGTAAAGCCCTTTTAGTTTTGATAAAACTTGATCACATACAGCAGCGTCCTTCTTGTGAAATCAACAGGTTCTTAGCTAGTCAAGAAATTCTACATCAAACTTCTGTGCTGCTTGTTTACTTACTGCCAGTTTTTCCCTAACTTTTGCAACCACCAGATAGTGATCAGCATCTCAGTCAGCTCTTCTAAAAAACTGTACATTGAGTATACTCAAATGCCATCTCCTATCCATCAATATGTAATGCACCTGGTTGTGAGTCTTCCAATCAGGAGAGGTCCAGGTGTATTTATGAATGTTTCAGTATGGGAACATTGTGCTCTTAACAACTAGATTTTTTTGATGTGGAAAAGTTCAGTATTCTAACACCATTATCATTATTATCCTCATGCAGATTCTCATTTCCAATTGCCGGTTTGAAAATATCCTCTCTCCCCAATTTTGTATTAAAATCTCCTAACAGAATTGTCATATGGTACTTATGAAAATGATAAAAAACGTGCTCTAATTACTCATAAAAATTGTCTTTTGAATCACCACTTTTCTCCTCAGTTGATGCATGCACATTCAAAACAATGATATTACACCAGCAACCTCTCAAAACTACATATGAAATCCTATCACTAACAAACTCTACTCTCTTAACTGCTGACACTAGGCTGTGGTAGTGTACCAAAAATTCTGTTCCCAATTGATTTTCGTTTCCATTCCCATAGGAAAAAAATTATAATCCCCTGCTCTTATAGTGCCCCCTTGTCCCACCTAACCTCCTGTACACCCACTAAAACAAATTTATACTTCACTAATTCCCTTGCTACTGTTGTCACCCTGACCTATACCGGCTCCTCACATTGCACATACTGAAAAATAAAATGCTTAATTAACACAGAATTTACAGGCTAGGGAATCTTACTTTTGAAGCATACTTTGTAAGTAAATGATATTAGCCACATGTTACAGCCATATTTTTCCTGGTTTGTAGAAAGTTGAGTTATTTTGTTTAATTTCCAAGTATCTTATCACAGGCTGATACCTCAAGTTCTGCTACTGTTCTTGTTATGCAATAAATTCATAAATACTTATGCATCTAATATGTTGCTACATTTCACTAAAAATTTCAATGAATGATTTAAAATACAATGCATGAAGAAATACAGAGCACTTTAAATGTGGATAATGCCTGCTATCGTTCAGTTTATAATCTTCTGTCTTCCCATTTGCTATCTAAAACATAAAGACAAACAAAACTATAATGTTGCTAGTGGTTTGATATGGGCCTATCACACCAAGGGAAGAATGCAAGCTGCAGATGTTTGAGAAGTGTGTACTGAAGAAGATATTTGGGCCCAAGGCATAGAAGTAATAGGTGACTGGGAAAAGCTGCACATTGAAGATCTTCATGATTTGTACTCTTCACCAAGTATTATGTGGGTGATCAAATCAAGGAGGATATGATGAGCAGGGCATGCATCATGCATAAGGGGGAAGAGAAATGCATACAAGGTTTTGGTGGGGAAAGATGCCACCTAGGCACAGATATGAGGCTAGTATTAAAATGGATCTTAAAGACACAGGCTGGGAAGGAGTGGAATGGATTAATCTGGCTCAGGTTAGGGTCAAGAAGAAGGCTGTTGTCAACACAGTAATGAATCTCTGGGTTCCATACAATGTCAGGAATTTCTTGATAAGGTGAGAAATATTAACTTCTCATGAAGGACTCTGATCCAAAAATATGATAGGAATACAGATCAACTTAAGATATTATGCTACAACTGTATTAGATGAAATGTCCATTTTGGCAAGACAAAAGTAATTTTAAACAACAGTTAGCTGATCATCTGGATACAGCCTTAGGGCGATTTCAACGTACTTTATTCTTTACCTCCTTCCAATTCTATTTATACTCTGAACATAACTAAATGAGTAATTTGCTCTCTTCAGGCACAACATTGTGCTATGAATTTCATCTTGCAATGTACTTGAAACTAGTGTTTGGTGTGTTCCAAAGTAGATGCCTTTACTTTAAACTGAAGACTTAAAGCTCATGAAATGTCATAAAGGCTTTGTGGAGCTTTGTAGCCTTGAAGATGTATTTCTCATACAGTTCTTAAATTTGTCACTTTTATGTCACATTGTTTTACTGCTGAGCGTGCAAATCACTGTGCTACTTGGAGTTGGCTCAGAATATAAACACAGAAGTCTAACAGAATAGAGTAAAACTGTTCCTTATGTGTGAAGTTCCATATGTTTGCCAGAAAACCTGATTTCAGCTCTGTGTAATTAGTACACAGAGTGTGCTTCATGGACTGGATGAACATTTTTAATGCAATGTGTCTTCTGTTTGATACAGACTGTTCAGTGACACTGCAGTTTTGTTACTATCTGGCTTTCACATGAGTCACTGACTAACATGTGCCAGTCACTGTTTGTGACAGACAGCCGTAATTCAAAGATACAGACTTTGTCATTACTGCAGCATATCTGTTCACTGCTTATGAATACCTGTAAATAATGAACAAGGATCATTAAACTGAAAAAGAAGAATGTTGAATGCTAGAATTTTAAATTTAAGTTTGTAAGGCGATGGCATTACGTTTGTAATTCAGAATACAAACATAAACTAATTCCCTCTTAACTGCAGAATTATTTCACACACAGTACCGCATCATTAAATTCCATCTTAAAGATTATGTGGTCTCAAAGACTGACATACATATTCTCCAAGTTTTTAAGTCTGCCTGCAAGTAACAATATTGCATGCCTATTGCTCAATCGGTACTCATTATATCTGCTGTGATACCCAGCAAAATATACACATCAAATTTCATTTTGGACCTAGCAGAAAATTTTGGCCATGAAATGCCATAAACAGACACACAGGTTATCAAAAACTATTGAGCCTTGTGGAAGTTTGAGTAACAGCCAATTTAGGAAGAGAAGGAAGGTAGTTATTGACAAGTAATGACATCATTATAAATATGCTTCCTTATCAGTACTGCACTCAGTTTATAAAAGTAAAGACCAGTCACAAATGAACATATTAACCCATTCAGGAGAGGTACAGGAATGCATTCGGGTACATGCTGGCCAAGGTCAAAATCTTTCATTTTCATGTCTAGTAATGTATATTTACAAAAACAGCATTTCATGTTTCATATTAAAAAAAAAATACAGTTGATATGTAATGCCACACCAGTACAGCTCAAGGTATACAACAACATTTGTAACATGAACAATGAACTGATACAATGTCCAGACAACGAATTTAGTAAATCAGAATGTTCTGGGATGGCCTTCTCAGGTTGCCAGTGGAATAAACCAGTGTACACGTATGCCACTCAGCATTTTAACGTAAATGGCAATTGGTCAGATTGGTTGCAGTAGAAATCACAGTATCATGCAATGTGGCCATGAACAGCACCCAGAGTAACACCTTTATGTATGGCAACCATCCTGAAAGGTTTAACAAGAAAAGTCAGAGAACCCAGTACATACCTGGAACATGGTGGCTGCTGGCAGTAGCTGACAGACGGTAACTTCCGTCACTCTTATCTGGCCTGTGTACATGAAGTGTAATATCCTTGCCATTGCAGTGGGACAGACACCTTGTAACTTTACTCGTGACATTTCACATTCTTTGAGGCCACCTGTGAACATTGCCTGAAATAAAAGTCACACAAGCCTACTGAAGTAAATTTACATAAGTGACATCTGAAATCCTCACAGTGATGACTGTGAAGAATGCTGTCTGCTGGGCTATGACATCATGTAGACCAGTAGATGCATACCAATATTTCAGATAATCCAGCTGCCTCTACTGCAATGGTAGATACACATTAACAGATTCCAAAAGACAGCAATCATTATATTAACATAGTTTTTGGCCTTTCTTCCTGAAAATGAAAACAAATATTCCCCTTATTCTTTTGTAACATACAGTAAAAACAAACAAGAAAAAATTGAAGGCAATTCATGAAATGAAATTTATAGTTCTCACACAAGTTAATATTTACTTTGTGGTTTTCTATGTTGTTTGACGCGCAGGCACCGTTTTTGAGAAAATGCTGCTTCAAACTTCAGGCTACAAGTTGTTTTCACCCTGAAGGTGGAGGGAGCACAATCCATAAGATAGTGCACCTGTCTACCAGACTGTCTAGCTCGCATAAAAGTTGACATTAAGTTTTTGGTTTTCTGGGATGCTATGCCCTGTTGTTTGGTAGACACGTTTCAGTTTCAGAGAAACCTGATACCTCTGTTATCAGGATAGTTCTTCAATCCTGAATAATAGGTCAGCAGAAGGTTCCTCTGAAACATCTATCAGACTATACCATTCAACATCCCAGAAAACCATAAACTTAGTTGGTGAAGTGCCTAATTTATCGTGGTGAAAGAGTGTAAGCAAACTGAAATTGTATACATAGGAAAGCTATATGTAATGCAAAACAAGGTGAACAGATTTTTTTGGGCAATTCTTGGACTAATTAACTGTACCATTTAAAATGCAGAAGTTACTGTTAACATATGGTGAAAGAATGATAATGAAAGGTGATTATTCTAGAATTTGGAAGGAGAGAGGCTCGGCCTGTTTGAAGAAAGTGCATTAATATTTACATGAAGAGGATGTAAACCACAGAAACCTATCACAATAGCTGGTAACTAATGGGGTTTGAAGCTGGGCACCTCTTGAATTGAATTATTTGCATTCTATGAATCAAAAACAAGTTAATAGCTTATACACAGACCAAGTTAGGAAAATATAACATACATACAGTAGTAGCTGGTACAATACAACTGATTAAGCTTAATTTATCATTGTGTTTACATTAAAATATTCTTCTACAGAGTAGAAGGAGTGAGCATATAAATAATTCTTTATGGCTGATTTAAATTGGTTAGGGTTATTAGTTTAATTTTTTATATTTTGTGGGAGAATACCAACTGAGTGGACTCCTTTTTGATACAGTGATAAATTTGATGAAGGATGGTGAAAGTTACATTTTTGTCTAGTATATATGTGACAGACATCAGAATTTGATTTGATTTTTGCTGTTAACCACAAATGACAGACGCGATAGTATATATTGTGACTGCAGAGGTACAATTTTTAGATTCTTAAATAAATCTCTACACAAGCCTCTGCTTCTACATCCTATAATACTTCTAATTATATTCTTTTGCATGTTACAAATTTTTGTACTATTTGAAGGGTTCCCCCAAAATACCAAACCATAGTTCATAATGGAATGGAAACAGGCATAGTAAACCATCTTCACTATTTCCTATGACATAAAGGGCTTAACTGATATTATTGCGTAGCACACTGCACTTAATTTGTGTGTAATTTGTTCAGTACGAATTTTCCAAAATAGTGTACTGTCTACATACATATTTCAAAAAACTTTCTATCATAAGGTTCAAAAATTAATTTGTTAGCAAAGTACTGTCGAAATCAATATGAGGACTATTTTTAGATGTGTATTGCATGAATGGGTTTTATCAAGATTCAGTGAGAGCATATTGGCTTTGAACCATTTATTAAAGGATTCAAATGCAACTGTTACACATTTTTAAAATCTTTGAGATTTTGATTGGTAAATATTATGGTTGTATCACCTGAAATTAAATGGTTTAGATTATCCACTAACAGTTTTTGATAAATCATGCGTGTAGAGAAGAAAAGGTACAGGGCATCAAACTGATCCTTGTGAAACACGGTGTTTCATAACTTCCCAGTCGGCAAATGTATTATGATTGAAACTTTTATTTTTTATCGCCACTCACTGATAACTATTTTAAGGTATGATTTGATCCATTCATAATCTTTGACAATTATTCCACAGGAATTTAATTTGGACAATAAAATATCATGATTAACACAATCAAAAGATATTGCTATATCACAGATAATCCCTCCCAAACTTAATTTGTCACTAACAGCACTTGCACTTTCATTAATTCATTATTCTTGAATATAAGCCCAGACAGTTCTACATAAATCTGCTCACCTCTGTCAGCTTTCTTCAGTCAATCAGGAGTCTGTTTGACTGTCACATCTTACAACTTCCAAACCTATCATTTCATTTTAATTAAGTTTTATAAATTATACTCACTCAAAAATATATAATAAAAAAACAAACGCAATCACGAATTTATGGGTGATGCTTTGTTTAATGCCTGAGCAAACTTTGGTAGTGCTGGTATCTCATTCAACATAACATGAGCTGAAAAACACTTACAGTGAAAGTCTGTATTACTTTAACATAGCATGAATTAACACTTCTGGAGAGAGACTGGAGAATCAAATTCCTCGCATCCAGAGCAATGAAAAACATGTTACTGGAAGCATACTGGTTGTGTTCAATACCTCACATTATCAAAATATTCACATTAAAATGTGAACCCAAAGGGAGCATATAAATCATTATTAAATAATTTAATCTGTCAACACACTCTATGAGCACTACAATCTTAATGATAGGAGCAAAAACCAAAGAAGACAATTTACTACATAGGACGACAACAGAGATATAAATGATGGTTGTCAGTAATGCTAGCAATAGTGGACCTGAAACTTCCAACTCCCCTTTCGATACATAAGACCATGGTAATGTAACAATGATTTACACTTTATTTCATTTACCTACTTTCTCTTAATAAGGGGGAAAAAGGCAGGCTAATAAAATTGCCATGATGTGTGTGTGTGTGTGTTATGTAACATTACAGACAAAAAGGTTTGTTGAACAACTGACTGTGTAGTAGACAGGTATGTTTTACGAGTTCTGACCAAAATGCTACTTAAAGAACACAACACCAGAGAAGGCCGGCAGGGTTTATTTTATAGTTCTGTGAAATCCTTCACCTTTATGTTCTTTGCAGTCCCCCTTATAGGCTGTCCTGTTATTGTTTCTGATTCACTACATATTGCTTCAGTCACCATGAGTTTCAGAATGTCTTCTTAGTCATGGTTAACATTTTAAAAATAATTCACATACAACTGCTGACTTATCATTAACAACCACTAATTTCCATGTGGGGTCAAATTTATTAGAATGATTATAGACAGGCACACCCTCAGAACAGCATTTTGTAGCACCGTACATATACATGAACCATGATTTGGAGAATACATTGTGCATACCATTATTATTGACACACACAGAGTTACAGCTATTGTACTAGTGAAGTTCACAACAGTTTTATGTTTTAGTTTTGATTTCTGCACAGTCTTATGACTGTAATGTTTCTGTGTTAAAGTAATAAAACCACACAAATACAGCATTAAATAAAATCTCAACATACAGCCATATCACCGTTTCAGGTTTCTCTGGGGAACACTGCATATGAATGAACTATGAACTGAGACAACACTTCATTGGAGAAGAGTTAACACTGAGGTTACTGAAACTGAATATAAAGCAAGGAAAATTTGAAACTGAGGACTATTCAATACAGGATACACTGTAATTAAAGTTAATTTAATCCTACATGTTTTGGCAAAATATGTATCTTGTCTTTATGGATGTATCTCAACACAAGTCAACACCAGACCAAACAGTACTAACAAACACTGTGAACAAATTAAATACAGTACTTTTAACAAAACTCACCTTTTTGATTATACAAGAAAGGATCTACAAAAATAGAAGCATATGCTGTGCAACACAGAATACTACCATACAATACACAGAAAAAGGTGAATAGGCAATAACAAAATTTATTAATTGCTCATGCTTTTTATTCTGCAATTTAAGAATGGCATGTACTGTCAGCGTACTGTAATGCAGTTTTTTTATTTTATTTTTAATGACTTCCTTGTTAGTGGCAGATGCCCCTGAAGATGGCAAATGTATACTTCTTAAACATGTAGAGTGAAGTTAATTTTACTTTATTAAAAATTTGTGAAATACTGTTATTTTGATGGCTTTATTACCTTCACAGATGAATAAAAACACAGCACTAATGTCAAACATTTCAATGCAAGGACTTCCAGTTTTACTGTGTGTCATTCACCTGATCAAAGTGCCACATCCCAGTGTGAAACCTAACAGGGAAATATGAGATGTTGCCGAATGGTTTTTTGTGTGTCAGGGTATGCACTTTGACAATAACAACAACAAACTACCTATACACCTGGGAAATGTCATGATTTCATAATTCATCAGACATTTAAAAGTACTCAAATTCTCATGATACTCATTTATGAAACATTACAAGGTTTCACAAATATCTGACAGTCAGTTTCTGAATTTACCAAAGTAAATCATCTGCATATACTTGTGGTAATGTACAGGATCCTTAGTTTACCTGGCAAATACTGATTTTTTACTTCCAGTCAACAAAATTGTCACAGAGAACATGGATGACTCAGCTGGCTGCCTGCTATTTTATGGCCAGGTATTTATGTATATGTACGGTCTTCAACAGACATCAGTCACAAAATAGACCCCACACTCATTCTGTTTAGTGATATAGTGTGATTTCACCTCAAACAGATATGCAAACTCCCAGAATAACAATAATCCTGTGTTAATCCATGAAGTACCATTGCATGACATTTAGGTTGATGTATGGCATGCTAGGAGTGCAGCTACTATTACTGGGCCCCCCATTTTTCCTGAGAACATAAATTCACAATGATATGTTACACACATACTGCCACCATTTTTTAATAAATGAATAATTATCAAAGTTTTATTTATTCACCAACTGATGCACTAGTGAGTTGTCTTAAAAAACAAGATTAAAATTTACATTAAAACAGTATCAACATGTTTCGGTGTTACAGTTATACCATCATCAGGGAGCGCATTAATTTGTGCTTACTGAAGTTACAGTTGTTAAAACAGTCCATTAAAATGCATCGGTGTGTGTTTAATATGGTAGTGGTGTGGCTGCATATGTTAGGTCCTTAAAGGCGTCTGTATCACTGTTCGGCAGTAAACTACTGCTGAACAATGCAACATACAGACACCAATACGGACCTAATATATGCGGCCACACCGAAACATGTCGGAGCTGTTTTAATGTAAATTTTAATATTGTTTTTTAAGACAACTCACTAGTGCATCAGTTGGTGAATAAATAAAACTTTGATAATATCAAGAGGCATGGTACAAATGTGAAAATGAATAATTATGTATGTTGTTTAGGGAGTGTTCTGGTAGCAGAATAAGCAGGGGATTATGGCTTCCTCAAGTGATACATCTGACCACACGTGATTATTACTTTTAGCACATGTTAAAAAATAAAGTGTCAAGTAATAACATCACACTGAACAAAATCTGAAAAAAGCATGCAAGGTGTAGTGCATTCAATCTGACCAGCATAAATGTCATGTGCAATGAACTTACTTACTTACTTACTTACTTACT
>Ga0123357_10011829_pt1 | contig 11217 bp, 14 predicted proteins | sample TergutEmb28metaG_FD_89873 | JGI IMG/M metagenome (GOLD analysis project Ga0123357, IMG submission 89873) | Embiratermes neotenicus P4 segment gut microbial communities from Petit-Saut dam, French Guiana - Emb289 P4 | ecosystem: Host-associated > Arthropoda: Insects > Digestive system > Gut ... | reverse complement strand
ATTTGACGAATGCAGAATATATGATCAGTAGTTGACCTGCTGCGTCAAAATCCACATTGATGATCCCCAGTAATTTCCTCTGCATATGCAGTTAACCTTGACAGCAGGATGTTGGATAAAATTTTGTACGTAGTTGGCAATAGTCATATACCCCGATACCACAGTCTGTTTTATCGCCCTTCTTATAAACAGGTACTATGATAGACTCCTTCAACTCCTCAGGCAATTCCTCCTTATTCCAAATAGAAATAATAAGTTTATTAATCTCACTGCGAGTTGCTCTACCCCCTACTTTAATCAATTCTGCTGGTATTTGATCAATACCTGGTGATTTGTGACTTTTTAGCTTTTCAATAGCCAACTATACCTCAGAGGCCCTTGGCTCAGGTACTAGTAGTTCTGCTGTGTGTATTTCTGTCTGCCTAACATCATTAACCCCATGTACATTCAATAGCTGGGAGAAATAGTTCCTCCACCTAGTCAAAATATTGTGGGAGTCTGCAACCAAATCACCTTTGTCTTCCTTCACTATATTAGTTCTAAGCTGGTAACCCTTCTTAAAGTGATTGATGCCCCTATATAAGTCCCTAATATTTTTTATCTTACTGTTAGTTTTAAGTTCCTCAATTTTAGCTTTCAGATATGCCTTTTTTTTGTTCCTGAAATGTCTGCTAGCATCACGTCTTACATTGTTCATATCATCTACAAAGCTTTGGCTTGGGTCATGTATCCACTGCAATTTAGCCTGCTTCCTTTTTTCTAAAAAACCTAGACATTCATCAAACCATGGTTTATGCTGCTTCAGTTCTTGCAGACATAGACTCTCTTTAGCTGATGTTCTCTTTAATGTTCTCCCAAGCCCATTTTATGTCCTCATCATCACTTAAGTTCTCCAAAGCTGCAAACCTGTTTGTAATCTCAATCTGATACTCTTTCCTAACCTCCAGCTCATTTAGCTTTCTCATATTAAAGCCATGATATATGGATTTTAATACAAAATTTCTAAGCTAAATACAACGATAACTGCTCAAGTTATACGCAATGTTCATTACCAGTCAACTTCAACACTGCAATTTCCAATCTCGAGCATCACTTACCTGTTATAGTCCAGTGTGCAGTGACGCCACGTGCGCATCCGTAATTTGCTCTAATTCTCCAACTTGCTGATGCAAATTACTGTTTCTTTCGGCTCCCATATTATCTGTGCGTGGTATGGTCTGCTTCAGTGTCCCCTTGGTCACGTGAAGTTATCGTGCAGCAGCGACGTAGAAAGAGTTGTCAAGAGTGACAGGCTTGTGAAAGAAATATCTTACTGCAGCTCCGAAGTGGTTGTATCATCTTCTTGTTATTCCTCCTGTTCTTCGCCAGGCTTCCGGTTGAAGCCCACACTCATATACTGTCAAACTATATGGTTATTACCGAGCAATTAACTTGCAGGTGGTCATGGCCTAGCCTAATGTACTGTCCCAGCTTGCTTGCTAACTTACCTACTCCATGGAACAGAGTACTTGAGAAGCTAACCAGTCCTCAGCTAAACACGAAATTCCCCGCATTTTACGGAACCCAAAGGTTCATAACCGCATTCACAAGTGCCCGCCACCTGTCCCTGTCCTGAGCCAGATCAATCTAGTCCATGCACACACATCCCACTTCCTTAAGGTGCATCTTAATATTACCTCCCCATCCACATCTGGGCCTTCCAAGTGGTCTCTTTCCCTTAGGTTTCCTCACCAAAACCCTGTATACACCTCTCATCTTCCCCATACATGCTACATGCCCCGCCCATCTCATTCTTCTCGAATCGATCATCCGAATAACATGTCTATAAGAAATAATAATGAAATTATATCTGTGTCCATCATTTTCCATCTGCATGTTCAACGCAATATTGTGAAACATATCAAGGTTTCTAATTCCCTGAAATAGTATGTCACTTGTTGCTATGCCAGCACACAGCCTCTGATTTATCAAGTTTGGTACTACCACTTCTGGCAAGAAGAAGGTACTTTTCATTTCATATGGTTTTTAGTCTTGTTTACAAAACTGCGGAAAGCCACCAATGGCTCTGTTTGTCCATCCAGCCATCCATCTGCGAGGAGCAACTCAGCTCCCACTGGACAGATTATCATTATATTTGATTATTTTTTTGAAAATGTCATGGAAATTCAGGCTTCACTCTAATGTGAGAAGAATAACAGGTACTTTACATGAAGTCCTATGTACCTCTATGATTGTTACTCACTTGCATTCTTTGTAGAATTAGAAATGTTTCAGTTAAAAGCTGTAGAGAAAACCACAACCAAAATTTTACATTCAAAACCTTTTTTTTTTTTATTGTTCCATTTATGAGATAAAAATATGGTAGAGTTAGAGAAGCCACAGATAACAAGGCCATGCACTTTACATGCTGCATACCTAAGACTACACACACATACTCACAATACGCAATACTCCGTACTTTTCCACAGCAACAATGGTTATGCGAATGTGCTTCAATGTTACCATATATGTACACTGCCCACTTTGTTCAAACTTTGGACCACAAGAAACATGATTTCTCCAAGCAACCACTCTGGCACATTGGTTTGGGTATCTTTGACTCCCAATGGCTGTCTCATTAAACAGCATTTTCCTGTCTCCATGTTGCGTACCATTGACTGACTGATTGATTTGCATTGGGTTCGAGCCCTTGTAGTCCCGATGCACCTATGCCTCGTAGATGGGCCCTTTGTGCGCCATAATTTGATATTAGCTCAGGACAGCCCTGTCCCTTTACCAAAGTACCAGATGACCCCCAAACTTAAAATCTTAATGTCCTCTGGGTCCAAAAAAGGAACCCAGATATACTTTCCTTTTCTCTTAAAAAGTCCCGGTAGCAAATCTCCTCCAGGTTCCCCAGTGGGGCCCCTATGGAAAGTAATACCTGTTATCAGGGAATTTTTACATATCTCGATATATATCTTTGTCTCAAAGGCCCTAAGAAAAGAGCATCCATCCACATCCCCCAAAAGCAGGGCCCCTATGGAAATTGACACCCATTCTAGAGCCTTAACATATCTTTCCGGGTCCCCAGTAAACGAGCCCTCCCTCCAGGTACCCCTCATGGAGTCCCCTCGGACAAAGATGCCCCATTCTTTGAGCCCTCCTTCATTCATCATTCAAAGTCCCCATGATACAAGCCCCCCTCCTTACACCAAGTTTCCCTTGGACTTAAAAGGGGCTCCTACGGAGAGAGATGCCTGTATTTGGAGCCTTTCATAAAATATATTCCAAGGTTCCCAGTAAAGGAGCCCTCCCCAGAGGCCCTCCGCACTGAGCCTCTTCAGAGAGAGATGCTCCATTTGTAGAGCCCCATTCATCCATCTCTCAAAGTCCCTGGTAGATAAGCCCCCTTCCAGGTTCCCCAGCAGGGCCCCTGTGGAAAGAGATGCCTGTCTCCAGAGCCTTTTCTACCTATCCTACGGGGTCCCCAACAAGGGAGCCCTCCCTCCAGGTTCCCTTCACAGAGCTCCCATAGACAGAGACACTCCACCTCCAGAGATCCTTTCAACAATCTCTCAAAGTCCCTGGTAGATGAGCCCACTCCAGGTTGCCCAACTGAGACCCCATGAAGAGAGATGCATGTCCCCAGAGCCTTCCTTTCTTAACCTACAGGGTCCCCAGTAAAGGAGCCCTCCCCAGAGGCCCTTCACACTGAGCCTCTCCATTCCTAGAGTTCCCTTTATCCACCTCTCAAAGACCCAGTAGACGAGCCCCCTCCCAGGTTCCCCAGTGGGGACCCTATGGAAATAGATGCTTGTCTCCAGAGCCTTTTCAACCTATCCTTTAGGGCTCCCAGCAAGGGAGTCCCCCCTCCAGGTTCCCTCACAGAGCTCCCATAGACACAGAGAGAGAGAGACGCTCCACTTCAAGAGCCCCTTTCAACCATCTCTCGAAGTCCCCAGTAGATAAGCCCGATCCTGGTTGCCCAACAGAGCCCCCATGAAGAGCGATGCCTGTCTCCAGAGCCTTCCTTTCGTAACCTACAGGGTCCCCAGCAAGGGAGTCCCCTCCCATCCAGGTTCCACTAACAGAGCTCCTATAGAGAGAGAGAGAGAGAGAGATGCTCCATAGCCAGAACCCTCCTTCAGCTAATTCTCCCCCCCCCCAAATCCCCTGATTCCCCAACGGGGCCCCTATAGGGAGAGACACCCATCCCAGAACCTTCTTCCACACATAAGCCCCCAGCATATGGGCCCTCTTCCAGGTTTCTCAATGAGGCCCCCAAAGGTTTTTAATTATTTTATTTATATAAAGACCCTAGAAAATTTCAGTTCAATACACTGCAGTTTATGTTAGGCCTTCCCTCACAGAATTTAAAGATGATGAAAACGGTCTCCTTCAGCTTATGGATACGCATCACATCTAACACAGTGTTCACTGAATGTCAAGAGTTTTGCTACTGAAATTGAAGACAATGCATCCTTACTGATTTTCCCCCAACATCATCTTCAGTGTGAGGATTATTACAAGACACTCGTCCTTTAACATTTCCTGTCACTAAAAGTCACACAGGGGCAGATATGGCAAATAAGAAGGCCACAATCTCCTGCCTATAATTCTGTCACCCAAAAACATTCTGTAAACAATGAACAGAATTGTTTGTGGTGTCAGCTGATGCAGAGGTTTGCTCATAATTACACAGGCGTTCAAAAGTGGTTTAAGAATATGAGTAACATATCAGGATGAATTTATGGTCTCCAAAAACAGGGGTCCAACAATTCCAGTTGCATTTATAGCACAACACACATCAACCTTAATGCCATACAATGGCACTTTCTGGATTGGAACAGAAAACTCATTATTCTGAAATTTCACATACCAGTGAGTTGGAAATAAGTATCACCATTTACCAGAAGGAGTGTGGTGCCTATTTCTCCTCAATAAACACCATAAAGGTGATTGTTCACAAAATTCAGTCTTGCTTCATGATTTGTTTTGTAGACTTTATTGTTTATCACACAAATTGTGTATGACACAATATGATTCAACTTGCTGCTGAACTGACATGTTTGTGTAACATGAACAGGCTTAAAGAAGTCACGAACAATATTTGTCAGACTAAAGTTTGTACACTAGTGTTTAACAGCTGTGAGGCCTCTGTATGGAACTTGCTTCATGTTATACTTATAGCACCTAGACTGGGGGTCTCCAGGCAGAATAAAAGGAAAAAGATAAATCAGTACAGACTCGAAACATAATTTCGCGCCCTAGTTCAACTGCTAAGACCTGACTTTGTCCTTTAATAGGACACAATCCAGGGTTGTTACTGGCCTCCTTACTGGACATAACACCCTGAAATGACATCTACACTTAATGGGGCTGAGTTGCAGCCCCTTACGCAGAGGGTGTGGAGTAGAGGAAGGAACCTCAATCCAACCCTTGTGTGTGTGTAAGGCTCTGGCCTCACTCAGACATGTACACTTGAGTTCTTTCTTTTTGGACCCAGAGGATGTTAAGAGTCCAAGTCTGGTGGCCATCTGGAACATCAGTAAAGGAACAGGACTCCCTTGACTTGACATCGGAATATGGGGTACAAAGGACTTGTCTAAAGGGCTAGGTTTATTGGGACTGAAAAGGCTCAAACCCAAACCTCATATTTATAAAGCACCTAGAATTCTGAGGTGGCTCCTAGATTTTTGGAAAATCTTTGGAGCCCTAGTGTACACCTATGTTTTATCCCCTATACCCAAGGCTATGCAGTTACAAATCGTGCTGCACACACACGTATTTTAGAGTATGGCCACCTTAAAGACACAACTTATCTTTTTGCAATTCTGAGTAACATCAACTGGCGTGCTGTGATCAAACTTAAAAAGTTTGCAGATTGCATTAAATCAGTGGAAATTCCCACACACTTCATGACAAACAAAGAGAGAAAAAGAAAACACAGGAGTTCCACTCACAATGTAATGTGTGCTCACATTTCTTACAAATATTTTTTTCACTGGTATGGAATATCATCATTAACCACTGTAATAAAATACATCAATTAATTTTTTTTAATCTGATGTCATGTGTACACGTGTGTTTTACAGTACTGCTGCCTTTAACCCACAACTTACCTTCCTGCAGTTACAAATAACGTCAACTGGCCTGCAGTAATCCAACTGAAAAGTCTGCCAAACGCTTTAAATCAGTGGAAATTCCCAGTCTCAAAGACAAGTAAAGGGGGAACAGGAAAACATATGAGTTCCACTTGCAATGTAACTTGTGCTCACAGTTCTTACAAATATTTTTTTAATGGTACAGAATATACTGTGATTAACCAATGCAATAAAATGCACCAGTCAGTTTGATTTCACTCTGTTATGTCTTGCTGACATTTGTTGTTGAGTTACACTTTCTACCACTTCACTCACAAACATGTTTATTGTTGGATCTCCTCCCACACAGTCAATTCCCTTGCCATATAATTAATAATGCTCACAAACATACATTCAGAGAATCCAACATTATTTCGCCTGTTACATAATTCAGTTGTTCAGGTGAAAAGTACAGTCTTCTGGGATGTGATGGCATGTAGTTTGGATGGTAGGTACCAATGCTTACATGCTACCTCCAGGCCTGGAAGTACTCTTAAATATGGAAGATAAATGCAGCATCTAAGATTTGATACCCATCTACCAAACTACATCGCTTACCAACTGAGAACACAATAGCAATTTTCAGTCACTGCCAGGAGAACCTCAAAATTCTTACTTTTCCAGAACTTTGACACACACTGGACAGACACATTAATATGCCAAACAACTCTCCTTGTTCTCAATGTTCATACCTTCTTGACAATCTGAACAACATCCTCATCATTCAAAATGTGATCTTTTCCCACTTTCTGTGGCTGATGTTTTACTGATGATCCCCACACCAAGGCACTAGAACATAAAATGAAATAACATTAAATTTTCTTAACATTTATCTGTAATGCTCTGACACAGTGCACTGACAGTGGCTGATGCTGAGGTCCACAGGGTCACACTCACATGGCAGTACAATTTTCTTGATTTGTCTCTTTCCTGCCTGTTTCTGTGGAAACTGTGTCACTATGGTGTTGCAGGTACCCACCTAACAGAAAACAGGACTCTTAACTCTGCACTGTTAGATAACAGCAACAAATCTATTCATATTTTATCAGTAACTGTGAAGAGCCATATACTTTCCAACGATTATTAATGTACTGTGTCACTCATCATCATTTTGACCCAACTGGACATAGTTACGGCTTCCTCCAACAGACAATCTTGTTGTGTTGTAATGTTTCTGGTCTACTTCATTGGCAAGTCTAGGTACAGAGTTCAGAGAGTGCCCCACCATGTTATTTTCATAAATTCACTGCTATAGTTTAGCACGGGCTAGCCTGACAGCAAGAAAGCTTGAAAGAACATACCTGTCACATATTTAGAGACTTGTAAACTTTTATTTGGTGTACACTGACTCTTTTCAATATAAAAAGTCATTCTTGTTCATCAAGATGGTTGAAGTTACTCTCTTCATTGGATAGTTGGAGTCAAGTGAACATTTGTACTTTAACTTTTATCTAGATGGAGGTTTGTGATGTGGCAATACTACTGTGATGTGGCAACACTACCATGATGTGGCAACACTACCGTGATGTGGCAACACTACTGTGATGTGGCAACACTACCATGATGTGGCAACACTACTGTGATGTGGCAACACTACCATGATGTGGCAACACTACTGTGATGTGGCAACACTACCATGATGTGGCAACACTACTGTGATGTGGCAACACTACCATGATGTGACAATACTACTGTGATATGGTAATACTATTTAAAATGTAAATGTAATTTCAATTTCTGACTTACTCCATGGAGCACAGTCCTTCTTGAGAAGCTAAGAAGTTCTCAGCTAGTCAAAAAATTTCCCGCATTTTATGGAACCCGAAGGTTCATTACCACATTCACAAGCGCCCGCCACCTGTCCCTATCCTGAGTCAGCTCGATCCAGTCCATGCCCCCACATCTCATTTCCTGAAGATCCACCTTAATATTATCCTCCCAACTATGTCTGGGTCTCCAAGTGGTCTCTTTACCTGAGGTTTCCCCACCAAAACCCTTTACAAGCCTCTCCTCTCCCCCATACATGCTACATGCCCCACCCATCTCATTCTTCTCGATTTAGTCACCCGAACAATATTTGGTGAGCAGTACAGATCATTAAGCTCCTCATTATGTAGTTTTCTCCACTCCCCTGTTACCTCGTCCCTCGTAGGCCCAAATATTCATGGCTGCTCTTCTATATTGTATGGTTATACACTAATGTTCAGAACCACAAGTGAATATAGATGATGATGATGATGTCTGGTGTTACTGTTGTGATTCTATTTAAATTTTATCTGCAGCGATGTTGTACATGGCAGTAAAAGTCACCTTTTGTATGATTTTACATCTGTCATTTTCATGAACTGTGACTACAGTGTTTCATGATGCTTTATGCAATGTGAACCTTGGTCTCTCATGTTATGGGGAGAACACAGACTGAGGGTGATTGTGAACAAGGTGCTGAGGAAGATTTAGACCCACGATGAAGGAAGTAACAGAATGTTGGAGAAAAATGCATGAAAATGAGCATCATGATTTACACCCCTTGTCAAATATGGATGATAAAATACAGGTAGCTGAAATGTGTGGGGTATGTGTCGCATGCAAGAGAAGAGCAATACATATGCGATTCTGACTGGAAAATGTAAAAGAAAGGAAAAGCCTGGAACAGCCAGTTGCTGACTTAAGAATATTAAAATGGATCTTAAGAAACTGGCACGAGAGGTTGTGGGCTGCATGCATTCACATGGTTCAAGACGGAGAAATGGTAATCTCTTGTAACCACAGTACCAAAATTTTGGTTTCCACAAAAACTAGCTGAGGAATTATTTATTGGCTTTCCAAGAGGGATTTCATGGAGTTAGTGCATTCAGTCACGTCAGCTGGTCAGTTGGTTGGCTGGTTAGTTCATACGATAAAATAGAGTGTGTTGCAAATCAGGCTTCCCCTTTCTCACATAAATCATCCTTATAAAAAGGTAAAGTTTTCCCGTTACAGGCCCGGTGTGACCCAGAGGGTGGGTAGAGGTATAGCTATACTCTTCCATGACCACAGCACTAGAAGCGGGTAAGTGGTTAGCAGCACGCCTCGGCCGCACTTTACCCCAGATAAAGACCTGGTACCCATTTTACAGGAGGCTGGGTGGGCCTCTGGGCCGGTCTGGATGGGCGGAAAAAAATCATCAATATACAGTCACATAATACTCACTATTTAAACTCCTTGGCTATGCTGCGGTGTAGTTTATTACAGAAGTCTTCTACAGTTAATCTTTCTGAATGTAAAACAACAGGGGACTCATAATCTGGAAGCTGTCCTTTGGGTTTTGTATAGCTGGAAGAAACAATTTGTCATTACATACATACATGAGAAGCAAGAGTGTGGTCCCTACACTTAAGCTTGTCACAAAAAATTTGGAGAAGTGAATGAACGGCTCTACACATCCTTAATTTTGGTAGTGGATGAAGATGAATGGTTGGTTTCACACTCTGGCTGCTTTACTGCTGGAGAATTAGCCTCAAATTCTGACTGGACAAGAAGCTGGGTGGGCCCCATACTTGGTCTGGACACTGCAGTCTTGGCAATAAAATGTGTAAAATTTTTACAGATTTTATTCTTAAGGACACTTTTGTTACATAATTTTATATAACAAACACACATACACACACACACACACACACACATATATATATATATATATATACACACACATATATGTGAAGTTTTGAGATCTCAATCCTACACAGCTGTGGGCATTTTCCTTTTATTCTTATAACGGGACGATGCTGGCCATACTGGCCAAAACATGTCACCAACAGTTTGAAAGACAAATGAAACTGCTGTGTTTGGACTGGACAAATTATATCACACTTCTGGTTACTATACCAAGTGAGCTATTCAAGCTCCAAAGTGAAACATTAACACCCCAAACGTAGGGGACACAAAAGAGGATACATACATGCGAACCAACTTTAGATACTCCCACATTTTTTCAAGAAGATCATCAAAATTCCATTTGTGGTGGGCTGAAACAGGCACACAATGTGGGATTTTGTAGATGATGTCCAGCTCTTCGATGCTGATTTGATCTAAAAGACACAAATGATTCACAAATCTATGATTAAGCAATAGTATACACAACAAATTAAAAAATGTTCCTATATTCCAGTACCAAGCATTAAATGACAGTTCAAGTATTCTGGGATATGGCACTGTGTGGTTTTGTAACACGTACTAACATTTCACAGCAGCTTGCCACTTCCATCTTCAGGGTACCAGCAAGCTCCTCTGAAACACTGGAATCTACAGACCAAACTTCATGCTTTTTTACCCCCTAGAAGATTAAAGCCTAAACATTAAGACTCTACACATGGAAAGCAGTACTGTAAAAACATGTTGTAACATTAGTACACACAGCTAATTACTTACTGTATGTGCATTACAGGCTGCTAGCAATGGGTTTCTAGAATGCATAAAGTGAAAACTTTGGGGACCAATGGTCATAAACAACAAATGGTGCTGTACAATAGTTTGTGGACTGACACAGATGCACTACTGTCACTAGCATTAACCCTTTGACGCCTAACGACGACTATTGTGGTCATACCGCACTGCTGACCCCTAAACGTTACATTTTATATATTTATTCAACAAATATAGGTAATGAATATTTTAAACATGGTATATACTCTCCGTTTTTTCCTCTTCAAAATGCAGTTTGTTTCATAAATTTAACTTATTTGGTTCCTGTATTATTCACATTTTATATACACTGTGTGCTAAAATTAAAAAAACCAAAAGGTTAACTTCTATTGCTAGGTGTTGGTACAGCAGTTCACTGAATCCTTTCCTGCTTGGAAATGGGTTGTAGCATGTGGGTATGGAGTAATGCATGCTAAGTGACTTTCACTCCACTTGCAATTTTGATGTACCCAGAAAATTGCCGGCATGAAAAAAAAAGTATATCTGCAGCACATTCTGTTTCAAATTGGGGGGGGGGGGGGGGGGGGGCAAAAAAAAATTTTTAAAATTGTAGGATGTGTTGGGTGGGAGAAAGTATGGAGAAAAAAAATATGTGTGTGTTATCAAACAAAAAAGAGGTGGGGGCTGGTGT
>Ga0123357_10011828_pt1 | contig 11217 bp, 8 predicted proteins | sample TergutEmb28metaG_FD_89873 | JGI IMG/M metagenome (GOLD analysis project Ga0123357, IMG submission 89873) | Embiratermes neotenicus P4 segment gut microbial communities from Petit-Saut dam, French Guiana - Emb289 P4 | ecosystem: Host-associated > Arthropoda: Insects > Digestive system > Gut ... | reverse complement strand
TGATAAAAACTGAACAGTGGTGGCCTGATATAGCAAGAGTGACACCCAGCTGTGAAACAATGAGCAGTAGATAGGTTACACTGTACATTGTACAAGTAAGCTACACTGTTCCTTGCCTCTAAAATGGCAGTGCCATTTTTCCCACGTTGTGCTAGATAATGAACATTACATATTTATTTAGTTATTTATAGACATCAGAAGGTAAACAGGAACCATGTGAAAGTAATGTCTTGTGACAAGGAAATACGTGCTACCTTTTTCCACCAGATTTAATCATATGGATTGTTTCATGGGGTGTGTATTATGTAAATTTCAAAAATGTATCTCAGTATTGCACTGTTGAAAAATACCAGACAAGCAGGCCTGGCATGTGTATTACATCCAATGCAAATACTACAAACATCTTCTGTTAAAACAAGAAATTACACCGATTGTTCATCTTCAGGCATAAAAATACTCAGAACTCAAGGTTTCTATAGAATTTCTTGGATTTTACATACAGTATACAATTTCTTGCATTTCACAATGTTGATATTTATCCCTTCTAAAAATCAATGGTAACTATATGTACCACCTGCCATTACATGTACAATCTCTGAGTTATGCCCACCAGCACACATGTATGTTCTGCACCATTCTAACAACACACACTGACCACTTATCTAAACAGCATCAATTAACCAGTCTTTGAGGTGGATGGTGCTCTCTGTGAGGTACGGAATTTCTATTCATAACACAGGTAAGTTTCTGTCTTCAAAACGCTGTTTAGTGAAATAATAAAAATATTAAAACTGAATTTAACATCTGTTGATACATTCACTATACATGACTATGCAGGGACTATTCCTGGTTAAAAAAAAAAGTTAAACAAAACACTATTCACCTTGATATTACACGGTATACTGGTACTACACTGTAACACACCCTATGCAACACAACTTGGAGAAATGGACTCCCTTTGTGTTATCTGCATTTAGCCACAGTTTTCATAAAGGCAGATGCAATACATGTAACCACATGCAATTGAAGAAACAATTTAGTATTTAAACCCTTCATAAATTTATCACATTCTTCATCCTCTAGTCATGACACGTCAGATTTCAAGCACAATTGCTACTTTGTGGTCATTACTTAATTGGATGGGTACAGAAAACATCATCACTATTCCACTATAACCCTTCAGTGCAGAATCACTTTCCTTCACAGGTCTAAAATGAACATGTACAAGCCTTAAGAAACCACTCACTTGTACATTAATTTTCCTCACATAGCTTTCAATCAGACAGGCAACAACTAACAAATTGAAAATATGTGAGTTCCTCATGGCAGAAAGTATCATGATTACAGCCTTTCTGGGATGCAATATTGTGTGGTTTGGTAGATAATCAGAAACATTTTCGTAGAACCCACTGCCTCCACTTTCAGAATAACTAGCCTGAAGATGGAGGCAACAACATGGGATCAAATCCCACAAAACTGTACCTAAACCAATAAATGGATTAAACTATGCATGTGAAATTTAATATGTAGCTACACAATAACATAACTACACCTCTATGCAAATTGTTGTTATGCTGAAAATATAAACATGGAGGCTGCTGAAACATCTGAGGTTATACCTGACAAATTTAATGTACTGGAAATCTACAGTGTGCCAGTGGAATTATGTAAATAACTGAGCATTAAATTACACACTTATTAATCTAAATTACATGCTAAACAAACCATGTAGATTAAAAGAAAATATTTTTGAGCATAAAGGCAGCAAAAATCCTAAGAACTTCTTGTTAAATAATTATACATCATAAGATTCAAGTCTTCTGGAAGGTTACGCCATGTTGTTAGGCATATAACATAGATAAGTATTTAATTAATTGACACATCATTAACATCCCGGAAGACTTGAACCATCAGCAACATCACCATGCCAGCCTCAAATCTTGTGTTTTAACCTAGCTGGAAAGAAATGAAAGTGGACTCCACAGTCTGGAATTGTATCCTGTTTTAAGAAACATCTTTCATGTAGTTACTTTACTACACATACAAGGTTTGTTCAAATAGTATCCGGATTGGAATTGTAGTGGTTGGTCACTGGGTGGGATGTGTTTGCAACCAGTCTTGACATGTTCGTACAAATCTTAGCAACTCATGACACAAGTTGCAAGTGGCTGCATGTGCTCAGTTGGCTGCAGTAGGTCACGGAAGTAACACGTGCGTTTATGTCATAGCGATTTTTACAAAGTGTGAAAGTACCGAACAACACATTTGCATCAAGTTTTGTTTTAAAATCAGAAAAACCGCAAACAGAAACGTATCAATTATTGCAGCAGGCAAATGGTGAAGATGCAATGGGTCGTACACAAGTGTTTGACTGGTTCTGTCAATTTAAAGAGGGTAGAACCTCCGTTGAAAGTGACCCCTGCTCGGGAGGACCATTTTTTGATTCTGAGGGTATCATACACCATGAGTACGCTCCCGACGGGCAAACAATTAACAAGGAATTCTACGTGGAGGTCTTGCGCCATTTGCATGAATCAGTTCGCCGAAAACGACCGGAAAAATGGCGGGATGGTGACTGGATCCCGCACCACTACAATGTGCCTGCACACACTTCACATCTTGCGCAGCAGTTTTTGGCCAAACACGGCACCGCTCAGTTGCAGCAGCCGCCATACTCACCAGATCTCGCACCGTGTGACTTTTCCTATTCCCAAGGCTTAAGGAAGTTCTGAAAGGACACCGATTTGAGGCAATGGAGGACATCAAATGAAATTCAACGAAGACACTATTAGATATCCCGAAAGAGGAGTTCACAAAATTTTTCCAACAGTGGCAGAAACGTTGGGCGAAGTGTGTAGCTGTGGAAGGGAACTATGTTGAAGACAATTAGGATTAAAACCCCATAAGCCTTATCTACTTCATGTACTGTGGTCAGTCCGAATACTTCCTGAACAAACCTCATATGAGCACAGGATGCAACAAGCCACGTAGAACACATCTGTACATGATAAACACATGATTAAATTTTATGCAAATAAATCCTATACACTGAAAACTTAATGAAAAATGGTGATATGAGAACAGTGATAAATAAAAGTACAGCATACTGCCTGGGAAAGTGATGAGTAGACATTTCATTGCAAGTCTTCCTTTCTGGTAAACATGGAACATTCTCATACATAAAAATGAAATCTATAAAACACACAAAGTGCAACAGTCACTTGAACTTCACAATAGAACAACAACAATAATAATCAACATCATCATCTATCAAAAAATTAAAAACTACCACTAGCAAGCACAGCAAATAAAAATCTCATTTACATGAAGATTTTAATGAAACACAAAGAAAACAAAAATCAGTGTTAATAGTTCCAACATTCCAAAAACACCTGTAAATCAAAACACATCACCGTAAATAAGATGTATAGAAAGAGCACTGCAAAAATAAAATCTAAAAAAAAAAAACTTGTTTGGGGCAGGAAGACAAGAAATACATGTAAGGCCACCTTGTCGTGTTCTACCATTTACAGCAGCCAAAATTGACAGCTGCATGTGAGAATAAAAGCTACATTCAATTCAGTCACACTGAGTCTGCCTTTATGGTTATCCAGTGCATTTCTGCTGAGATGAGGCAGATTTTGGCATATTTCATATCAAGTACCTCCAGCAGTACTTCTTGCACTACCACATTCTGAAACTCGTGTTGTGGAGTCAGTAGAATCAAAATCAATCTTTCGATCGGACTGTACATATTAATTATTAATTAAGCACTCACATTTGCTTACTCTTAGATGGTGGAGACAGCAATTAGGTTTACTGATGTGTATCTCTGACTGTAGCTCTGTAACTGCTCTTTTTTTAAGTTTTTGTTGTGAGGTGCTACATTAATCCTTCAATCAAAATAGACATATGTGAAAAGTAACCCTGACTGTAAGCACACTCACATTTGCTGAGCATTAATACAACGTAATCCCATAAGCGAAATGTTAGTACATAATTACATTTGTTGTGGACTGAACTTGATTATATTTAATGAAACAGTAAAAGTGCAGAGATTTCATTGGTTGGGATTCAGAAATGGCAAGAAATGTGAGAAACCTATTGCCACTGATCCCAGCATACTTATGTGACACTAAGAAGACAGATTCACTTTAGATATTTTGTATTACATTTCTTGCCCCTCCTAACAGGTTTCTTTAAAAAATTAAGACAAGCAAGCAAGTAAGTAAGTAAGCAAGCAAGCAAGCAAACAAACAAACAAACAAACAAACAACTAAATAGATAAATAAATGAATGCATAAATGGTGAGCTCTCATGCTGTAACAGTTCACACAACACACTGCAGTCACATGGCCTAAGGCAATGGCTCATAATTCCATCCATAAGCTTCAAATGTATGTTTTCAATGTAGACACTTGCTGAATCGTTCAGGTCACACTTCAGTCTCATTACTTGTAACCAGTGTATAAATTAATGGTAATAAATGGCTTTAATTTCAAGCACAAATGCCCATTACTAAGTATTTCTAGGTTTCTTTAAGGTCATAAACATTTTCATACTTTTATGGCTGACAATTTATTAACCACTAAATTAATAAATAACACAACAATTGGAGACTGAACATAGAAAAGCTGTATTCACTGTGGTTTACAATTCGGCAACACAAAGAATGCCCAGCATATCTGTCAGCACTAAGACAAATACTGAAGGTGAACGTTATTTTCCTCTGTCCCCCCCACAGTCTACAAACAAGCAACTTACTGGGATGTAAAGGACAAATATCTTCCAGTATAATAGTTTCAAACTTCCAAAACATGTTTTTAAGTTGAGGGCATATGTGATACTGACATAACTGCAATCTGGAACTGGGGGAGGGGGCGGAGGGTAGCGAGTGGTGCCAGTCTTGGTTAGGCCATGCAATTAGTATTAAACAAAGTGACATGTATACATGGAACGGTAATGTAAAACACTCACAGCTGGCCGTGGGCGCATGTTTGACTAGAGATTAACATAGGTAGGTTCCTGCGGGGAGGCTGCATTGCTAGTGGTAGTGTTACCATGGTGTATTATACTAGCATGGACCCCCAGCCCTGTGGGATTGGGTCCAGGGCCGGGGGGGTGTCCGGGAGGGTGCCCGGGGGGATTCCCGTGGCTCGGCCCGTCCGGGCTGCATCCGCCGCACAAGATAGAAACATCAGTTAGCATTAAAGGGGCACTAAAGTCACACCCTTCTCAGTCATATTGTACCAAAAAATAACAACAAAACTTAAAATTACAGAAAATCAACAATTAACAACAATTTCTTTCTAAATGGTATCATTACAAAAGACATGGAGCAGTCACATTTCATGAAATCCAATTTATTTCATAATTCTACTACTGCAGCTGTCATACAATGTCACTCCATGCCTTTTACAACATCTGTGTATTTTTCAATTAAGGTTTCTTAGTTAATCCACTTGAAACAAGATGTGCATTTCAGAAAATGTGTCAACAAAGATGTTTCAAATTTTGAAAATAAAATGAAGGAATTCTGAGAAAAAACAACTTTTGAAACTGAAGAATATTTTTGAATAAGTGTAACAATGTATTTTCAAATATGTGGGATCATTTCCCACAAGTATGGATAATTTTAATTACAAAATTAAAATAAAAATTTTCTTTTAGAGAGAGGTGACATTCCAAATCATGCCCCTTTAATGATTAACTGCAATTGTCTATCTATGCACCAGAAAGTATCAAGGCTCTCACTGTCATTTGCACTGGACCCAATGCCGTACGCAAATAAGCCAATCAAAGAAAGGGTTTCTTCTTCTCTTTGTGGGAAGACACATTTTCTGAATAGATAAGTTACACTACTTGGTTACTTTTATACAGTCACAGTAAAACCCTGGTTACTTCAAGAGGTTCTCATTTACGTTTACACCTTGAGTTTTGTGTGTTTTTATACCAAAGTTCTGAATTTTGTGAAATGATATGCAAGTACTTCAGAAGCACTGTCACTTCACAGAATTCAGGGTAAGACACATTAGTCTGGGGAGCGTAGGCACTTTGACACTCTTCCATTTGAATGGATAAGCCACAAGCATCAAAGTAAACCCACTGCAGAGTCCTAGTAATCGGGGTTCTACTGAGTGTTTTCATTTCAGAAGTTAAGAGAAAAATAAGTTCACACGTAAAAACACCAAAGTGTCTTCTCACGACTACATCTAGCACGCACAGTCTTTCCACATAGATAAGATGACACCAAATGATTAAATAAAAGTGAGACCTTTTGTATGAAACCCCCAATCCTGCCCTTGGGCACAACCAAGACTTTGTCATAAATAAAAAGAGTCACTCATTCATGTACTTATCTTTACAATTATCTAACAAATTTAGGGCACACATGTGGCAGCTAAAACTGACAAATTCTCATGAAATTGAATCAAAATTAACAACTTCAACAACATGCAATTAACTGGTTACTCCTATCTGTCTACATTACACAGCAATAATGGACTAAGACATTCTGCAGCCAAGATCTATGGCAAAAGTACTGCAGATATCTTATCCTACTGGGAGGAATTCACTACAATGTTATTATCTAACAATAGAATCTGAAACAGTGTCATTACTTTAACTCTCATCTGATTCTCTACTAATCAAAAGTACAATAGCCAAGAGTGACCCTTTTTTTAATCTCCCAAACACAACATGAATTATTAAAATAAAATTAAATGAAACAAGACAAAAAAGAAACGGAACATAATGGAAACAAGACCTAGACATAAGGTGTGACTAGACTACAAAGCACAACACACAAACTTGTACACAGACAACACAAACACCCAAGGATGCATCATTACCTGCAAGGTTTGCACCACTGGCTCTGCTGGTCAAGACCATATCGGGCGCGGCACTTTTTCATACTGTTACCTACAACATCAACACAATTACACTTATTATGTTGGTTGGTCAAAGAAGTTAAAACATGCAGTTTGAGCCAACATACAAACATGCACATTCTGAAGAAAATGCAAACAAAACTTCAAGAATACTTCACACTAAACAACACATTAACTAGTACTGCCATGCAGGTAAAACCTTTCCCTCTTATTGTTTTTGAATTTGTAAAATCCATTCACAAAAATCAAAATTATGGTTTAAATTTTATAGGGGACAAATCCGCCTCCCAAATGGGGAATAAATATGGAGGTTAAGAAAGTATAAGCCTTAAAAAAATACTTGATAAGCAGAATAGGTTCCAGTTCAGAATGCACGGCCTCACATCCCCAAATGTCTTTAGACAGTTTGACAATCAAGAAGAAACCCCTTCCCCCAACCCTTAGAGTATAAAAAAAAATTATAAATTTAATATAAATATATATAAATATATATCTATCCACATGCAACAAACTTGAGAAAATAAATTCCTCTCCACTTGTATTTAACTTGATACTGCATCCAAAGTTTGTTTTCATCAGATTGGTTTAAAGGTTGCAACCAATCAGATACACACGACAGAAGTGGCTCTTGAATGGCGCGGTATCACAGTTAATCTCAAGCAGTAGGTGAATTAACAACGCAATTCATCGCCATGTACCTCCGTCATTTGTCTCTTGTTTGCGTTTCCTCTTCTTGCCACGGGAAGAGTTAGCACGAGACGACCAATCGGGGTAGAGCTGCATGTGTAACTGCCGCTCTCGGCGAGCCAGTTCGTAATACTTGGCTTGTTCCTCCCGGCCTAGCGCGTGCCACTACGGGAGAACAAAACAAGCAATTACAAACACAAAAATAAGGCTAATTTTTGTTGCTCCAAATAAAAAAAGGCATTATAAAGAAACAAGTTGTGTTTTGTTTTTAAATGCATAATTTTGAGGGGGTTCCGACTTTCCGTCTCTGTCGTGCTAGAAGAACAGCCAGGGAGAGGATCAATATCCTCAGAATTCTTCAGTAGGACAACGTCTCTCTTTCATGGGTTTTGGAAATTCTGGAGGCCAAATGCACTTTTCCCATATCAACCTATTCTGCTCAGCAAATTGACAAAAACAGTAAAGTTGCAAGACCCAGACTTTACACTTCAGTTCCCAGACTTTTGTTTTTTTGTTTTTGTTTTCCCCCCCTCCCCCTTCAGTTCCGACCTGGGTATTTTCAGCACATCACGGCGGTAGCATGTCCCCTATGAAACTGCTGTTCTAGCACTACTGGAAAGGGTACCTCCTGGGTCCGCTGAACGTTCTTTCTTTCTCTTCTTCTTCTTTGCGCCGTATCCATAATTATCCCTTGCACTCCAGCCTGGATACAGCTGCATGTGAAGCTGCCGCTCCTGGCGTGCCTTCTCATAGTATTTTGCTTGCTCTTCCCGCGTTAGCGAATGCCACTACAAATCAATATGTAACATGTATACACCACTCGCCACAATCTGCAGTTGGTTTGGGTGAAAGAAGTGTTCATGGTATGAAATTTCAATGATACATGTTTTATGTAAGTCACAATAAAAAAAGTGGTTAAAGATAGAGATTCTAATCTTCTTAACAAAAAGCTTTGTAATTAATTTCATTACATAATTTATTAACAAGTCAAGAAGCCTGTTTCTGTAACAAAAAAAAAAACCTTTTACACCATAATCATCTGCTGTATAGAAAGTGCAATGAATAATTCCCATAAAGTAATTAACATCATTCATAAAACATTACCTTACTTAGCCATCACTTGCTGAATGATCATTTATAAATCCATGGAGACAAAGTTCTTTTATTTCTTTCTGACAGCCTGACTCTGAAGCAGCTACTCGAGAATTCCCACCCTTATATGAACTCTAAAAGGTTAATTACCATGTCTGCAAGATTCTCTCACTAAACATTAATTTTAATTGAGTTTCTAATAATCAACAGTCATGATTTTTACTCCTCCCCAATATCATAAGTGTAACTGAATCAATATGAGATGTGTGGGATAAGCAACATACAGTTGGGAGAAAAAAAAATGCACTCAGCATCTCTGTGGGGAATCCTGCTACAAAGAAACCACAGTACTAGGCACAGATGGGTGGATAAATATAAAATGGGTCTTAAAGAAATAGGATGGGTGTATGTGCATGGACTAGAATCATCTGCCTCAGGATAGGCATAAATGGTGGGTGGACTCTTGTAGACACAGTATCATTACCTTGGGTTCCATAAAATGCACAGAATTTCTTGATTTGCCATGATACCATCAGCTTCTCGAGGAGGACTTTGCTCCATGGGGTTAGTCTGAGGTCTCTACACTTCCTAAACACTATACATAATTGTACCAATCCTGAAGGTGAACAGGGATATAAGTTTGTAAAAACATGTGTGTTGCAAACAAAGCACTTAATTTTAATATACAATCAAGCACCTTCTAAGGATACACAAAATGTAATGGCATAAAGAGACATGACACACACTCCCCCCACCCTCCAGAGCATTTTACACTCTGCCAACCAAAAGAAGGTAAGCATAAGAATCAAATCTAGTGCATCCCCTACAGCATCTCTTAACTGCATAAGATACACAGCATGAACTCAAAGTATGAATGGTCTGAAGGGACAGATGGCAACCTCACCTACAATTCTCATTGTTTACAGAGCCCAAATAGTAATGGACATACACAAAACTTCGCCTTACACCATGTAAAGACACAAAAAATTGCTCAAAGTTTGAACGTACAGTCTGAATTTACACCAGCAGCAGCTTCCTAGCAGTGGCACAGTATTCAACGGAGGATTCATCAGTGTGGGCATCTAGCTCTGATAAGACTGTGTGGGAGCACCTCACACGTCCAGTAACTATCTGTCATCACAGCTCTCCTTCCTCTCTCTGCGCTTTACAATACTCCATGCACTGAAGCAGGCAACAATCGCCTAACCATCACAGCTCATCTCCTTCCTCTCTCCGCTCAATAAAATGCTCCCTTCTCCAAGCCAAAACAACGACCTGCAGTGGTGACATGCAACGAAGTCAGTCTTCAAGCCGGCAACTATTTCTCCACTTTACATCGCAGCAACACCCTCTCTTTTTCCTGTCACCACTCCTTAACCTGCCCCAGAGTGAAAATACTTGCATCAGCAAAACAGACTTTCTAGACCACGCCCACAACTCTTCAGCCAGCCAATAGCAGACCAGGCTGAATGGCAGGAGATCAGTGTAAAAGAAGAGACCAGTTTCCAAGCTGTGAGCATACAATGACCACTAAAGAAGGAGTAAACATCAAGAAGGGAATAACCAGCTTCGACACATCAAGATTCGACTGCCCAGCCATGCTGCCTCGTGGACCAGGCACTCCACCACTCAGCCGAGCATGCCACTACAATTCACAGTGGCCCTATGGCCAGGCTCAGCCAACAAACATACCACTGCCAAGCCGCTTCACCACGCAGAAACACTTTAATCACAGCATTCCAGCCACAACATATAACACACAATGGACCGACTTTCAAGACTTTAATAAATAACGTTGTATGTGTTTCACTGTGATTGTTCTCTGCAAGCAATCCTACAGTATCCCACAACTGTAAAGACTTCAGACATGTCATTCAATTACAGCATATACAAGGTTTTAAAATTGCGACATCTTGTCCAACTGTGATATGAACCTGTTGGGAGCAACCACATATTATTTTACAGAATGAAAAGTAGAAGTACATGAACTACCATCATCAATTGTGTTCAGCAACACAGGTGACCTTCATGTGAACATCACAGGTACCTGTGTTTTCAGAAATAAAAATCAATGGAGCTGTGCATGAGCTACACTATCATTTGCTGAAAGTCAATGTGTGTTGCACATCTCCACCTACTTTGTGCGATCAAATACTTATTGGGCAAAAAAATGTGATGACAATATTTCTGCCAGCATCAACATCTGTGGGAGCACCCACATAGCTACCTTCCAACTCACCGCTACGCATCACAGCACGTTAGTCAGTGTCGGAGCACCCACATAACCACTTTCCAACTCACTGTTATACATCACAGTAATGCTACCTCACTCTCTCCTATCCTTCTCTCGCTACGGACTCCAGTGTCTGCTCACAACTCCCGAAACAAGCGCCGTTTTCCATCACAACTCCTGACTCAGCATATTCGTGCTAATAGCCACGCCTACCAGACTTGCCAACCGACCAATGGAAGGGCAGATGAACAGCGAGAAAACCATATAAAAAGGCCATGGTTTCAGCCCAAAGATTATTCATTCAACATCGGCATT
>Ga0123357_10011827_pt1 | contig 11217 bp, 5 predicted proteins | sample TergutEmb28metaG_FD_89873 | JGI IMG/M metagenome (GOLD analysis project Ga0123357, IMG submission 89873) | Embiratermes neotenicus P4 segment gut microbial communities from Petit-Saut dam, French Guiana - Emb289 P4 | ecosystem: Host-associated > Arthropoda: Insects > Digestive system > Gut ... | reverse complement strand
CTGAGTGGACCCCGTTCCAGACCCACTACTACTCAGAAAATCTGGTAGCGCCGGGGATCGAACCCGGGACCTCTGTATCTGTAGCCAGAAACTCTGACCACTAGACCACAGAGGCGGTCTTAAGTTATATAGACGTTTAGAAATATCGATTGTGATCGACTGCATCTTTGTTGTTAATATACGGAGAGCTGTCACAGTGTCACATAAAGTACAGACATTTTCAGTGCTATTTTTCTGGGAATTCTTTTACGAATTTAAAATCCAAGAGCAATAAGAACTAACGTGTCAGAAGGGTGGTAACCTGAGGAACTTTAAAGGGGCTAGACAGGCTATTGTGTTCAGTTTCAAATAATAAAATCCATCTACCCTAATAGATCCCAGCCTTTCAAAATCTGAAAAGTTTCGTTAAGTAAATAAAAATAAAAGATTGGAATAGATGAAACAGTCCAATCTGTTGAACGAAACTGAAAAAATAAAATTGAAATGGAAAATAGACGACAAACAAATGCTTATTCCTAGCGGTCCGTCTTTTGAAGTACAACTCCGGTCAAAACTTTCGTACTGAGTCCTTTGCATCGCACAATACTATATACCATGCTACAATAAATGCTAGAGTACTGGGTAGCTCAGTCGGTATAGCGACTGGCTACGGGCTGGACGGTCCGGGGATCGAATCCCGGTGGGGGGCGAGATTTTCCGCACCCGTCCAGACCAGCCCTGGGGCCCACCCAGCCTCCTGTACAATGGGTACCGGGTCTTTGCCGGGGGTAAAGAGCGACAGGTGCGTGACGTTGACCCCTCACCCCCTTCTAGTGCCGTGGTCAAGAAAGAGTAGAACTATATCTCTACTGCCCCTATGGGCCGTACGGCCTGTACAGAACCTCAGTGCCTGTACAAGGGTGCACTTTATTTCTACAATAAATGCTACAACGAGCCCGAATTCTACAGCAACTCGTAGTCTATCTGTCGCACTGTTCTAAAATGAATGTCCTTCTCCACTGTTAATAGAGGCGCTTTGCACAATGAAAGTCTGATTTAGCTCGCCATCGGAATTCTATTCTTATCAGAATGGGATCCAGGCGACGGGAAATCGATTTGAAATATAGCACATGTGCTTAAACGAAGTTAGGGAAGAAAAAAAATTGTACCCGGTGGAAATGGGGCAGGAGACAGGAAAGTAATGGGGATGGACTGTAACATAAGAAGAGCGTTATTTAGGACACAGCTGTAGAATAACCTGACATTTTAAGTTCATACTTGGTTTCGAAATGTGGATATGTAAATTAAACTGTTTGTCTTGCATTTCAAGGTTACCTGGTGGACAGCTCTATTGTTGTCGATGTTGAATCTGGCGCTTTCGTCTCCATTGGTTCAGTCAAAGAGTTTATTGAATAATATTAATGAAATTGGAATGTATTCGCAGAATACAACCAACAAGATGCAACATTTCACAATTTATTTATTTCTGTAAGACGCTCCACGTGTTGCAGACTGTTTTTCCGTCCATCATCAGGAACTCAAAACTGCACATACAGCGTCAGGTATATGTCAGGCCGATGCTGCTACCTGCTGCTAGCCTGGCCGGGATGGAACTGCTCGTATTTCCATAAAATTCCCTAGTATGAAATTCCACGGATATTCGTCCAGTGCGAGCCGCGCTGATGCATGCCAACAGACGGACAGGCAGGCATGTAAACTAAAGGCCTGATAATAATGCAGCCGTATGGAGCGCATTTATGGCGAATTTATGTCGCAGGAAACAATAAACCTTACTTTGGTCTCGGTGTTAAATATCGGATTTTATTCAAATTTGTTTTATCCCAGCGGATTTTCATACAAGTCCCCATTATCAAACGTCACTCCCAAAAAATCAAACAAAACATTAATAACAACCGTTCACAATGCTGTAAAACAGACTAACATTCTAGGCTGAGTAGTTTTACCGAACTTTGACCTTAAGCGTGATCGTAATTCGGCTCTCAGTAATTAATTAGTCAATGCATACTGTAACGAACTAATTTCATAGAGCAGAGTCATACATCATGAACCATTTGACGCTTATCTGCCCAAGAAACTGTCACCCCTTTGTAGAATACGAAGATTCATTGCCGTGTTTACAAGAAATTGCTTCGGGACTCAGTCGTGAGCCAGTTAAATCCAGCCACAACAACAAATAACATTTTTATAGTGCTCAATACTTAGTCCATCCTGCAGCACTTTAAATCAATCAACATTTTCACACCTTATTCCTATAAGAAATATTTTATTATTATTTTTATTCCTATCTGTGACTAAAGATATACTAACAATGTTTGCCTTAGTTCATGCTATTAGTTTCAGCTTGAGGGCCCAAATTCTATCTCAGATCAGTGTGCGTGGGATTTAGGATGGGCTGTGTAGCAGTTGGACGCGTGTTTTTCCTAGTGCTTCGCTTTCCTGTATCAGTACCATTCCACCTCCGTTTCCTTCTGATCCATATATCAGAGACGCTGTAAAATCTATAGAGTTTCGTTCAGCAACATATTCAAAACATCTTTCTGAGTTGTGCCATCCTCGTTGTGCGTTTAAACTATATGGTGAGGTGAATTCAGTCAAAAAACACAACTATAAATATGGCTAAATACTACCCCCAACATAGGAGCATATAAGAAACGCAGCCATAGGTTCCTCCAAACCCAACACCTACCCAACCAATAAGATCCACATCCACGTCCACATCGAGCTACCTACAAATCCATTGACATCCCACCACTTTAGCTTAACAATAGCACGCGGAATGATGATGAGATCTCAACATCACCACGCGGTTTAGGCATATTATATATAACTCTTTTAGCAGAAAATTATCAGAACCTGAAGATGGCCGCTATAGACCGAAACATGTAGTTTTTCCTTGCTAATACATACCATCACTTAGCCATATTTATAGTTGTGTTTTTTGACTGAATTCACCTCACCATATAGTTCAAAACATCATGGTGGTTGTCAAATGAAGGGAGAAGAGATGAATAGGCATGTGGCAGTTATTTTGAGAAGAAAAAGGGCAAAATATTAGGTAGAAGAAACTTAAAGGAGAAGAGCATTAGAAACGTGTAAAAGTACGCGGAAAAATGATATTGAAATAGGTGTTAAAAGTAGGGGTGAGAGGGTGATGGCTTGGTTTATGTAATTTAGTGCCCGGACCATTGATGAGATCTTACGAGCAGAGTAATAAGCCTCCAGGTTCCAAGAACGACAGTGTATTTCTGATTAGCTGAGCTGTTATTGTCATATGCATGGACTTAACAAGTTCAGAATATCTTGCTTAATTAGTATGGTTTAGAAGGAAAATTTGTTTCCCAGTTAAAAAGTGTTTAGCGAAACTTTAGAATTGTGTGAACCACCGACTTAAGCACAGAATCAACAACTTGTTAGAGCTGTATTCAGAGACTGCACTGACGTTTGGAACACAAGTGTTCGTTGCCAGTGGAAATTACCCCCCTGTGTTCAGTTCCTCCAACAATTTCATTGCATTCAGCACGCAGTGCAACTCTCAAGGGATAAACAGGGTCAATGATTCAAATGCAGTCATAACCACGTTAACGGGAAAGACAAGCTGCGTCAAATGTGACCGTGTTGGTTAATTTTTCATGCAGGTGTCTCTTACCACAGACCTGTCGATAATATATCATCATTAATACCGGTGGCCGTGCGGTCTAAGGCGTGGGTCTGCGGCCGCTCGCTTGTTGGGATTGCTAGTTCGAATCCCGCTGGGACATGGAGGTCTGTCTCGTATGGGAGTTGTGTGTTGTACAGGTGGAGGTCTGTGCGTAGGGCTGATCACTCGTCCAGAGGAGATCTACCGAGTGTTGTGTCGAAACCTCAACGATGAGGAATCCTAGACCCACTAGGGCTGTCCAGGCATAAAGAAAAGAAGGTACCACTACCACCATTATTACTTGCAAATTGTGGAAGTAATCGGGCCCTGTGAAATACGATCATAGTCTAACACATCCGAATTGTTGACAGCATAAGGGATAAAAAAAATGCGAAATTGATATCAAAATATCAGTTACTCCTTAAAATGGAATTAACTCAAAAACACTAAATATATTACGTATTGTGTCCTGAATAGTGTTATATAAGAGAAATAAATAATTTATGTTATATAGAAGAAATAAACATTTTCTGTTAAAATCCATACACCTTGTGACAAAATTGAAAATAATTTAATTCTAAAATCCTTACATCATGTCGACTTAATACAAATCCGATTCATTTTAAACCATCACACTTTGAGAAACACGCGGTGTCAGCCATGAACTTTGTATAATCTGGTTTCACATATCTACTCAAATATAGCCTATTTCCTTGAACGTTTCTGCTATATTAAACGCTACGATAAAGTATTATTTGTTTATCTTATGTTTATTGGACCGTGCATCATCTTGATAGTTGAGTAAAGAGGGACCAACTTGATGTCACTTGCTTTATTATTTCTTTATATAATGCTCAACATGCTCCTCAGGAGCTTGCGACTTATGTGTTGAGTTGGGTTACATTGATCTGGTTCGATGTGTGTTGGTGTTACATTGTGTGGTGGTGTGGTATCCGTATGCGGGCTGAAGCCTGCATACGGATACCACACCACCACGGCCATACCACAACGTAACTCCAAAACACATCGAACCAGAGCAATACAACCCACGAAATAACTCAACACATAAGTCGCAAGCTCCTGAGGATGGATGTATTAACATCCGAAACATGTTGAGCATTGTATAAAGAAATAATTAAGCAAGTGACATCAAGTTGGTCTCTCTTTATTCAACTATTATTTGTTTGTTTATATGTATACAAATCCAAAGTACGCAGGGAAAGAATGTAAAACTTCCCCTACGTTTAGTTAAACACTACACCATGAAGACATAAGTGTTAGTGCAAATATAGATCGACACAACTAATTTCGGCATTAGGTACACTTGAGTGGTCGGCTTCATTTTCCGGCTGCTTTACCACCGGAGCAGAGTCCTCAGTGCCAAATGAGGCTAGGTAGACCCTACAGACTTTCATGATTTTTCAGATAAGGATACAAATTTTCGCCCCTAAAGATAGAATTAAGAACGGTTGCTCGGTTTTGGAGCCCACAGTCCACTCACTTACCGACTGATCTCTTCAGACTCCCTTTAAAACAGACAGGTTTAAAAAGTATTCAAAATCACGAAGTGTTTTTTTTAACCGGAAACAAAGCAGCCTACATTACATGTGATAGACGGCTTCGCAGTTATTTCCTACGCAGTTTATGTACTCTGTATTTTCCGCGTTCTGCCACATCATGTCAGTTTATCACATCAATGAGAGTAGGATGGGCGGGACATGTCGCACGCACGGCAGGCATATATGATGCTTAAGTTACCGAATTTTGACTTGAAATTCTTCAAGTGAGATGATGTTTTCAGATGCGTAGATGTGAACCGGAAGATAATATTAAAATTGTATTAAAGTGAATATTGCACTCTCCTGGCCCAGGAAAGGCTGTAGTGGAGGGTTATTAGAAACGCAATAATTACCTTACTTATTCTGTAATGAACAAGACTATTTGGCAGGTTGAAAGACTGTTAGCTTCTCTATAACAACTCTGCTAAGGGAAGTTGGTCAAATAAAATTATTTTGTCTCTTTGTGTTGTGTTTTAATAGTGATAAATGAAAGATGTCTATTTCATCGTCTTACCGAAAATGGCACCTTATCCCTGCAACCGCTGGGATATCCCGCGATAGCTGGGGTGCTGAGAACAGCCATAGGGGAAACACACTATATTATTTTGAGTCATATTTGTCTAACCTATTCGAAGAAATTCAAACGATAGGGTCCAAAGTCTCCTCCTGGATATTCACTGCTTCAGACTACGTGAATGTAAGGAAGACCCCAAGTCTCGCATGACCCTGCCTGTAGGTCCCACTGTGATTCAAGTCCTCCTACTAACAAGACAACTCATTATTTCAAGATAACTCCGCCCCCTCGTTGAAATATGCAGCATGTCTCCAGGTGGAACTTGCTCAATCATCTTCGTCTTAGCAACTAAAGGAGAGGCTTCGAGCTACCCAGATTGAATAGTGGGGCGCATAGATCACGAAGCGGATTAGATGTATTTCGATAAACGCTATCAGACTACGGCGTTAGAAGTTACAGCAGGAGTTGCTTTTCTGAAAATTACAGCTTGTATCGGGAAACCCATGAAACGACAAACGTGCGACATTTAGTAGTAATGCTCTCTTGAATGTTTTCATTGAGGGAGGAACGCAGGCTGAGGGTGTTTGAGAATAGGGTGCTGAGGAAAATATTTGTGCCTAGGAGGGACGAGGTAACAGGGCAGTGGAGGAAGCGGCATAATGAGGAGCTGAATGATTTGTACTTCCCACACAATATTTTTGGGGTGATAAAATTGAGAATAATGAGATGTACGGGGCATGTAGCACGTATGGGAGGGAAGAGAAACTTATACAGGGTTTTGGTGGGGAAACCTGAGGGAAAGAGACCACTTGGGAGACCCACGCGTAGATGGGAGGATAATATTAATATGGATTTTCAGGAGGTGGGATATGAGGACATGGACTGGATCGATCTGGTTCAAGACAGGTACAGGTGGCAGGAACTTGTAAATACGGTAATGAACCATCGGGTTCCATAAAATGCGAGGCATTTCTTGACTAGCTGAGAGCTGATTAGCTTCTCAAGAAAGACTCTGCTCCATGGAGTAAGTAAGGAGTTCTCTTGAATGTGATGTCATGTACGCTAATAGAATCCCGGTAAAAGTGTGTATTTTTACCGCGTTACACTTCTTCCTATTCCACAAAGAAGGTTTGTTTTAGGCACGACCACGATACCTCAGATTTTATGAGTAGCAGTTGACGTCAAATCCCCAAATGCAAAACTTCGATCGTTACAGATTAAGCTGAACATCAATATACTTGCGATATTCCTGTCTGCTGCCATATCGTAATTGGATGTTATACCGTGTAGGTTGTAACCAAGTACCAATCTACACCGCCTAACAACCCAGTAAAGCAAAGATGGTAATTCAATCGCGATATTTGAAGTTTTCACAGAGGTATTGCTGAAGATTCAAATCTTCTTGTGTGTGACGCCGCGGTGTCAGACGAGTAGTTCCAGACTTTTGGAGATCGTTGTGCCTTGTTCTTCAGGGTCAGGCACCCCGACTGCTGTACCCTGAAAATGAAGTCAGTAGGGTCCGACACAACATCAGCGACCATCCGCCCAATGAATTTGCGTCATATCTTGGGAGAATTCATTCTTCAACAGTACATAATTTTTCGCGTAAATTAAAACAAAAAGAGAGCGTAGTAATTTATTGTTCAGAATGCAAAACAAACCCATAAATAAGCCAGAAATAAAAACATTGAAATTGAGAGGCTGAGATAAAATCACGCATAGAAATCGTCTGTGCAGCTGTGATATCATTAACACTCCATGTAACATATTGCGATTTCCTCGTAGGAAGAATTGGAGTAAAGCGACGGACGCACCTTCACGAAAATTACGACGACGCCATTCGTATCTTAAATGAGCCGGAGCAGTCGCGATTGGCTGCTCGTTACGGTTTAATGTCCAAACATCTGTCTGCTATACCAACTTTAGGTAGAAGGGGAAATAAGCAAGAAGAAGCCAAGAGAGGAGGCAAACTGTAAGGAAGGGAAGGAAATGAAAGTGAGGGGGAGGAAAGAGAAGAATAATAAACGGAGATGAAGGAGAAGGATGAGCAAGATACAGAAATAAGGAGAAAACTGAAGGAGAACTAAAGAAGAAGAAAAAAATTTTCAGAAATGTGTCTAACTGTAATTATTTTTTTTTCCAGCGGGAACAAGTTTAAATATAAATGTGTGTAAACAAATTACACAATGAAGGCTTGAATCGCAAGAGCGCAGGGAGGCTTATTATCTACTTGTTGCTTTAGAATAGCGACAGTAAGTTGTGGTGCGAGCGTGTAAGGAGGCTGTGCCAACGATGGGTTTCCTACAGCGAGTGCACACTGATCGCTTCTTATTCAAAAGGAATCGTCAGGTGATATTGCTCACCTAGACTGCTGCCTGTGCAGCATCTTAACAGATATTAGCATAAGCATTTGATGTTTGTGTGACCGTGCATCACTGATACAATAATATAAACAGCCAACTAGATGCAACAATAATATGTTTATTAATAATTTCAATCAGCTCAGCATGTTTCGGGCGATAATTTCGCCCATCCTCAGGAGCACTAGATTGTGTTTACAGCGTGTGGTATAAAGCACCGACGATGCTGCCTGCTGGTGACCAGGCCACGGCCTGGTCACCAGCAGGCAGCATCGTCGGTACTTTATACCACACGCTGTAAACACAGTCTAGTGCTCCTGAGGATGGGCGAAATTATCGCCCGAAACATGTTGAACTGATTGAAATCATCAATAAATCGCTATTGTTGCATCTAGTTGGTTGTTTATATTATTATAACAGCTTAAGCGTAATACGGTACTTAGAGATTACTTCGCAATGGCAGGAAAGTTTTAACATGCAGAAAAAAAAGCTATCCCTTTTTTGGCCTGGACAGGCCCTTAGGTCTCCAGGAGGTTGCGGCTCCCAGAATTGCTAGACAGTAGACAAATGAAGGTGGTAAGGTGGCATGTCTTAAGCACTGGCCGCCTTTATATATCCCTGGTACTCTTTTCTGTTAGGTGCTGACACGAACCCAGAGCCATAGTGCCGCCGGAAGGAGTAAGTCGATGAAAAAACCTAATGACACCATCGAGACCCGAAGCCGCGATCTTCAGGCTTGTAGCGCAGTGCCTCGACCAACTGCGCCACCGCGTACCTGACCTACAGAAAGTTGAATCATAAATATTTTAGACAAACAAGTATTATTAATTATTTATTGTACTAGTACCGTCAATACACAACATATGCAAAGACCAGATGTATTAGTACAACAGGGTTATATCTGGTGACATGTTTCGGCCGTTAAACGGCCATCCTCAAGCCAACAAAGAATAGTATTATTAAGGTACAGGAAAACTGTTTGTATGTGTCATTAATATTATAGGGCTGAGTGATGGACCAGACTGCAGTAGGCAGAATTGTAATATAGTAATTATCTTTAGCTGCTCGTACAAATTTTAGCGAAGGGCAGGAAATATATATGATAAGTTGTAATGTGACAAAAAGACACTTAGAGATCAGAATTAATTCTACGTATTATTAGTTTATATGAAACGCGAAAGCGTAGCCGGTATAATGCCTAATGCCTGGGCGACAGGCTGGAAGATCCGTTGTTTCGAAATGCGACAGGGGGCAAAAAGTTTTTCTCTTCTCCAAATCGTCCAGCCTCACCCTGATTTCAACTCAGTGGGCATCGGCAAAGCTTACCTGTGGTAAAATGGCCGGTGCGTCATCTTGACCACTCTTCTCCGTCTAGTTCCCAGATTAAGGGTACGTGGAACCATACCTCTACGTCTGATGACTCCAAATAACCTTCGGCTATAAAATGAAAAATGGTGAGAAGTGTCTTGGCTCATATCTCTTTCGTCAGAATTAATATTTGCCAGAACCTTCTTTAAAAGTTTTAAATATATTTTGATATTTGATTTTGTATTTAAAAAAAATAAATATTGAATAATTTTATGGCCTTCCTTGACAAAATAAACTTACTTACTTAATTACTTATTTACTCCATTGTGCAGAGTCCTTCTTGAGAAGCTAACTGGTTTGCAGCTAGTCAAGAAATTCCCCGCATTTCACGGAACCCGAAGGTTCATTACTGCACTCACAAGCGTCCGCCACCTGACTCTATCCTGGGTCAACCCAATCCAGTCCATATACCCACAACCCACCTCCTGAAGATCCAGCCTAATATTATCCACCCATCCATGCCTAGGTCTCCCCAGTGGTCTCCTTCCCTCCGGTTTCCCCACCAACACCCTATACACCCCCTCTCCTCACCCATACGCGCCACATGCCCAGCCCTTCTCATTCTTCTCGATTTTATCACCCGCAAAATATTGGGTGAAGAGTACAAATCATTTAGCTCCTCGTTATGCAATCTCCTCTATTCCCCCGTTACCTCGTCCCTCTTAGGTCCAAATTTTCTCCTCAACACCATGTTCTCAAACACCCTCAGCTTCCTTTCCTCCCGCAATGTCAACGACCAAGTTTCACACCCATACAAAACAACAGGCAAAATTATAGTTACATATATATCTTGATCTTTAAATTTTTGGATAGCAACCTGGAAGACAAAAGATTCTGCACCGAATGATAGCAAGCATTTCCTGACTTCAATTTTCTCTTAATTTCTTCCGCAATAGAATTTTGATTTGTTAAAGTTGTTCCCAAATATTTAAACTCTTCCACCCTCTCGAAGGTAATATTATTGATCCTCACACTGTGAATTCGTCCTGCATTCTGATCTCGAGACATGACCATGTACTTAGTTTTATCAGCACTTACTTCCAGTCTAATCTCCCTAGTAGCAGCTACTAAAGTTTCTGCGTTTTCCTTTAGAGTATGTTTGCTTCCTCCAAGTATATTAACATCATCGGCATAAGCCAGAAGCTGATGTGTACCATTTAGTTTCAAACCATCCTGGTTTACCTGAACTCTCCTATTGGCGTACCCTAAAGCAAAGTTAAAAAGCATTGGTGATAGAGCGTCTCCTTTTTTCAAACCATTCCTAACAGGGAACCTGTCAGACACATTCTTGCCTACCCGGATTCTGCTATATGTTTCAATCAGACTCATCTTTATTAATCTTGCAAGTTTCCTAGGGATACCAAACTCAATGAGAATCTTATATAAGACCTCCCTCCTAACTGAATCATAAGCTTTCTTGAAGTCTACAAAGAGCTGATGAGCTTCTTCATTGTATTCCCATTTTTTCTCAAGTATTTGGCGAATGCAGAATATATGATCAATAGTCGACCGGTTGCGTCGGAAGCCACACTGATGATCCCCGATAATTTCCTTCGCATATGGAATTAACCTTGACAGCAGGATGTTGGATAAAGTTTTGTAAGTGGTTGGCACGAGTGATATGCCTCTATAATTATTACAATCTTGATGTATGGGTGACCGTGCATCGTAGTTCAATGTGGATAAAGAGACCAACTAGATGTCACTTTTGGTATTATGTTTATTTTTCCTTTATAGGTTGCTCAACATGTTTCGGGCCACCTTGTGCCCATCTTCAGG
>Ga0123357_10011826_pt1 | contig 11218 bp, 11 predicted proteins | sample TergutEmb28metaG_FD_89873 | JGI IMG/M metagenome (GOLD analysis project Ga0123357, IMG submission 89873) | Embiratermes neotenicus P4 segment gut microbial communities from Petit-Saut dam, French Guiana - Emb289 P4 | ecosystem: Host-associated > Arthropoda: Insects > Digestive system > Gut ... | reverse complement strand
TGCCTGGCTGGAAAAGTGCCGCAGGCTTTGGAAAAACTGCGAGAGGTTGCTCAACTCCAGCTTGCAGTTCATCCATTTCGCTTTCCTTGCCCTGATCATGAAAAGATCGTGAACAGGTTCTTAGAACTTCAACTTGGTTTCCAAGCATGGAACACCTCCGATTAACGGGGGCGCACTCTTCCCGGTGGGGAAAGTGTCCCCATAAAGGAATGACGACAGGGTCCGACGCAAGCGCAAGGGCGGGTGCCGGTCTTGCGTGAGCGAACGGATGAGGATGTAGGAGAAGCAGCCGAGCGCGGGCAAAGCGTGCTTCTTTTAAGGCGGGCAGATAGCTGATCGTCAGCCGTCTACAAGAGGGGGTTACAGTGAAATCACGCCAGTGCTGGACTGAAAACCGGATTCCCGTTCTGAAATGCTGTCAGTGGGATCAAGAGTCTCAGAGGCACACCGCCGGAAGTGCCTCGAAAAGATTCAGCCAGAAATAATCTGACCGGTGATTGAAGGCGGGTAACGACCGCTACGCCGGTCTGAGCCGGACTTCATCACCGTATGAGGGTAATGAAGGCTGTAGACACGATTGTCCACGGCAAGCGATACCAGTATTCGCACGGTTAGGGAAAAATTCAAGCGGTATAGCCGGAAAGACACCCACGAAAGGCAGGGAGACCGTTTTTTTCGGATTGTTCTGCCGATCAGTCCTACGGTTCAGGGGGCGAAAACGTCAATTACCTGCCAGCCGCCACCTTGAAAACCCCTCTCCCCACGAGATCATGACTGTATGACAAAGGAGGTCACAACAGTCATGAGCGAATTAAAACAACCCACTCTGCCAGTCTCGAAGATCGTGCAGGGTAAAAACCCACGGACCTATTTCGACCCGGTTGAAATGGCCGAGCTCGAAGAAGGGATTCGCGCTGCCGGGGGCGTCATCCAGCCCATCCTTGTTCGGCCAATCCCCGGAAGTGATCTCTATGAGATCGTGGCCGGGGAACGCCGCTGGCGAGCAGCAAAGAACGTATTTGGTGACAGCTACGAGATGCCCATCGTTATTCAGGCGTTGAGCGATACCGCTGCCGAAGCGTTGGCCGTCATCGAAAACCATCATGCTGACATGTCGGCAGCCGATTCCGCGCAGGCCGCGAAGCGCCAGATGATGCGGCTTGACGGCGATAAGGAGGAGGTCGCAAAGAACCTCGGCTGGACTCTTCACAAGCTCGATCAACGCTTGGCGCTGCTTACCTGTACCCCCGCCGTGCTCGATGCGCTCACACAGCGAAAGATCAAGATCGGCCATGCGGAGCTTCTGGCGGGCGTGCCGCCCGAGAAGCAAGACAGGGTGCTTGAGGCAGTGCTCAAGAACAACGTCCCCGTCGCCACTTTGAAAGGGCAGTTGGGGCAGTTTTCGCGCAGATTGGATGAGGCGATCTTCGATACATCCGTATGTATTGGCTGCTCGCACAATTCCGCACTGCAATCGGGGCTCTTCGATGAATCGCTCGGAGACGGCTTCTGCCAACACCCAACCCACTACGACGAATTGACCCTCAAAGCGGTTGAGGCAAAGGCCGAGTCGTTACGCGATGAATACCCGTCTGTTCGCATCGTCAAGGCCGGGGATGGAACAACGCTTTTGCCGCTGGCAGTAGACGGCGAACTTGGCGTGGGGGGTGAGCAGCACGACAAATGCAAAAGCTGCGCTTCGTTCGGTTGCGCAATCTCCGCCATGCCGGGAAGCTATGGAGACATCACGCCCTCGCTTTGTTTCGATGCCGCCTGCCACTCCAAAAAGGTTGCCCTCTGGCGCAAGGTGAATCGGGATGAAAAATCGGCGGAAAAGCCCCCGGTCACGACTCAGGCATCAGTTTCCAACAAGAAAACATCCTCCCCCAAGCCCACGAACCAGACCTCACAACGCATCGTTGAGTACAGGGTGCGGTCATGGCGAAGATGGCTTGCCAGAGCATTGGTGACGCAGCCCCAACGCAACCTCTCCGTGTTGATCGCGCTGGCAGGCACAGGGCTTGCGAAAGATGTCAACCCAAAAGAATTCTCGCAGGTGGCGCACAAAATCGCTGGACGGGAACTGACGCGGGAGCGCATGGGGCTGGATGCCGCCTTGCGGGAAGTCGACGGGCTGCCTACTGACCAGATGAACCGCTTGTTGCTCACCATTACCGCTTCCGCAGCATTCGGCGTGAACGAGAGCAGCCTGAACTTGCTTCTCAACTACCTCGAAGTTGACGAGAAGGCGCACTTCAAGTGGGACAAGGAATTCCTTGAACTCCATACCATAAATGAATTGGATGCGCTGGCAAGGCAGACGGGTTTGTTCACCGCGATGGGCGTGTATTACCAGAGCGCCCGCGCAAAAAAGAAACCCGAATTCATCACGAAACTGCTCTCCGTGCCGGGTTTCCACTATGAGGACATCGTGCCAGACGTGATGCGTTACCCAAGAAAACCCGTTATGGGTGCAGCAGCCGAATCTGGCGGACAGAACGGGATGATTGATGACGTGGATGCCATGCACGAGACGGATGAAGAGGGCGAAGAAGAGACTGAACTCGCCGCGTGAGCACTGGACGACAGGGGACGCCCCGGTAGCATGGATTGCATGGGGCATCCCCTTTTTCATGGAGCAATACTGGAATGAGCATGTTCGTAGAACTGTTTGCGCTGGCCATCGAGAGCACTTTGACGATGGTGATGAGTGCCGACGAAAAAACGGGTCGGATGACGATTCACGTTATCCCGAAACCGAAGAAAGAATCGAGCGAAGCTGCGCTGTCCAAGCCATTGAGCCTGACCGCCACGCCTGCCGAGTTCGATACCGGGTTTGTCACGGCGCTGAAAGACTTCCGTGAAGCGAGGCAAAGCCTTGCGGAACAGGCAGAAGCCACATGCGAGTATCTGGAAGCGGCAAAGGAAGCGCAGACGAAAAAAGTAGGTGTGGCGGTAACGAAAGCCGCACAGTCTGTCAGCACTCCACCGCAGCCTACCGCTACCGCCCCAAAAACGACGCAAAACGCCACGGCGGCTGAGAGCGCCAGCGAGGAGTTCGATCTTTTCGGGGAGGCATAGCTCGAAGAATACGGCCTTGAAAAGCCGCACCCTCGCGGGAAACTGAACTCATGGCGAGGCCGGAAGTGCCTCGCCCTCAAAACCACAGGAGGTAGTCATAGATGAGCATCGAGACGAAGGAAATCAAACGAGTGTTTCGGTACAACGGTATCGAACTCCCGGACATACCGGGGATGGAACCTCGCGGGGTACGGGATGTGTACAGTGCGCAGTACCCGGAACTGGTCAGTGCCGAGATTGCGGATGACGGCATTCAGGACGGCGTACACACGTACATCTTCCGCAAAGCTGTTGGCACGAAGGGTGCAGATGCACGGATGGTGGCGCTGAGAGCTTCAATAGAAATCGAAAAGCAGGGGCAACTCGCGGACGGTAACAACAAACTCATCCGCGCCCTTGAGAAAAAGTCGGCGAAAAAGCAAGCACGGGCTTGGGGCGCATTCGTTCAACGCGACGTTGCAGATCGCCCTGTTGCTCGCGCCATTCCCACAAGCAGCGCGCTTGCGCCCGTGGCGTGATGACAGCATTCACGCTTCCCCGGATCGATGCGCGGATACCGCAGGCCATCCTTCCTGCTTTGATGATTCAGTCGCGTTCCGCGCTACCCCAATACCTCATGGAAGCTGAGGCACTGAGCGAAGCGGACATCCCCTTGTCTTGGGAGTGCTCGTTTGACGCTTGCCAAGATGCAATGAAAAGCTGGATACAACGGGAAATCGGAGAGCTTCACTGCCTCGAACCATCATTTCATCTGGGGTTGTCTCACGCAGAGGAAAATGTGCCGTTCTGTGACGGGTCTGTCTTTGTCGAATGGCGCGATGACGGCAAGTATCAATGGGCGGTCGGGGAAAAACTCGAAGCGTTAAATACATTGCTGCCGGGATTGGGCGCAATCGTACTGCATGTCCTATGCCGCCAAAGCGCACCAGCCTATCCGCTCTTTGTCCCTGATGTTGCTCTTGATACCGCTTCGTTCCTGTACTGGTATGGGTATGAAGATGAGGAACTTGTCATTGATGACGTTTGTGGCGATGACGAAGAAGAGCGTGAAAACATGCGGGAGAGCATGGTCACACTCGCTGATTTCAAGGCGGTTGTTCCGGTATGGGCATTGAATTGGCCGCGCGGACTGACGCTGGAATACTGTTCCCGCTATTTGCGCCGAAGCCTGAGAAAGCTCACCGACCCAGCGGCAAGGCAGATTGCCGCCGATGCGCTCTCCTTGTCCCTGCTCCAGTTTGAAACCAGCTATGCAGAAGATTTCGAGGGTAATTATGTCGGCTTTGGCGCTGTGCTCTCTTGGGCTGAAAATGACGTGACGGTTCGCGTCTATGACGATCTGTGCGAACTGGCAGGGCAGAGCGAATACTGTGAACTGATCGGTGAAGTCGAACTCTCGCCGACCGAACCCAAGCAGTTCAGTGAATGGCAACAGGACATGCGCCCCCGGTTTGAGGCAATCCGCCTGATCGACCGCTTGATCCATGCCCTTTCGATGTGACACTGGCAGTAGGAGGTCTACATGAACCAAGCACAGTTTCACATTCATACGCCAGACATGGGCAGCGTTCATCTGAGCCAAGCCGTGCTGATCTACGAAAACCGGACAGGCTTTGCCGAACTGGCGACCCTTCATCGCATCGAGCAGGTCGATGGAGAGGCCATCATCGGGGCAGGGCGGCTGATGACCGCCAAAGCCGCGCTCAAGCTGGCTGCCGATCTTGGCAAACACAGCGCACACGTAGGGTTTCTTCCAGACAATGTGCTCTGCTTCAATGGCGAGGCGATTGTCTGGTGGATGCCTCCTGCAAAGCGCCATATCAGTTTTTCCACGCCTGCACACATTGATGAAATGGGCGCAGCCGAGCGGGGCGAAACCGTACCACACCCCGGACTGGTTTTTGCGGCAGCTCCCCAATACTGGTACGTATGGGCGGTGAAAGGAGCCAAACGTCCCACCCCGGCGACACCCCTCTATCAAGCGCCCTATTTCAATGTCGGCTCGAAGGGCGAAATCTGCCAAGGCAGTGCAAGCGTGCCCAACGAAGGGACAGTCGAAAAGATCAGCGCATGGAACGACGCCTTTTTCCGCTCCACCTTCACACACCCTAATGTCATTGGTGATCTGGTCAACCATTATTGCCGCAAGGAATACCTCTTCTGGCGGCACATGCTCGACGGGCGTTTCAAACGCTTCCCGGAGCGTGTGCTCATTGACCGCAAGATTACCCTCGGCGATCTTCTTGGGCTGAACAGGGGAAAATGATGGACGCACGAGATATGGCTTTGCAGCGTTCTTGCCCCGTCATTGCCGCGCCGCGCTTCGGCGAGCTTCCCCCGATGGAAAACAACGGCCAGCGCATTGTCGTTGCATCAAACGGCGTTTTTGTTCAGGTGCGCCTCGATTGGCTTGATGCCATCCAGCCAATTTCCGTTGGGTCGCCCGCGATGGCGCTCCCTTTTGGCATCGTCCACGAGAAACTGAGATTCACCTTCGGCAAGTTGCCCATACCGCTATTTGAGGCGTTTATCGAGGCAGGCCGTTCCCGGCTACCGGATGAAGTCGCCGGGGCATTGATCTATTCCAAGCGCACAAACACCGTGAGGCTGGCACTGTGCGAATCGCTCAACGCCTCCCCCGGCAGCGTCCATTACCGTTTGCCGCCGATGGATGACGATGAAACGGTGGCGGTGGACTTGCACACGCACGGACGCGCACATCCATTCTGGTCGATGACCGACGATCTGGACGATATGGGAATCAAGATTGCCGGGGTATTCGGGCAACTGCATCAGCCTCAACCCCGCGCCGCCTTTCGGCTCGTGATCAACGCGATGCGCCACCCCCTCTCACACCCTTGGATGCCCCATGCCGAACCTGAAAACATTCCACAGCCACCCCTTGAGGAGAGCTTTTTGCGCTGGATACTCCGTTTGTGGCAATCAAAGAAAGGAGGCTGAAAAACATGGAACACTGGCTTGATGGCAGGCTGTTACAGCGCCGCGTCAGAATTCACCTCGTCGGGGTTGGCGGCAATGGCGCACAGATGACTGCCTGCCTTGCGCGGCTCGATATTGCCATGAGGGCGCTCGGCCACCCTCACGGCCTGCATGTCCATGCCTACGACGACGATCGGGTGAGCGAGGCGAACGTTGGGCGGCAACTCTACAGCCGTGCCGACATCGGGCGACACAAGGCACTTGTTACCATCCATCGGATCAACCAGTTCTACGGCCTCGATTGGGAAGCCTTTCCGACCCGTTATGAGAACGCAAGCTACCGTTCGAGTGCTGATTTTCTGGTGAGTTGTGTCGACAGCCGTTCGGCACGCAGAAACTTGCATCATCGTGTGTTTGAGCGATTCGGTCATTATGGCTACTGGCTCGACTTGGGCAATACCGAATCCAGTGCCCAGGTCGTGCTTGGACAGGGGCGGGAAACCCCACAAAGAAATTCATGCCCACGTCTACCGTGCGTGACCGAGCTTTTTCCAGAACTGCTCGATGAAACCATCTCCGAGGACAACCAGCCCTCCTGCTCGGTTCGGATGTCGCTCGCCTCGCAGGGCTTATTTGTCAACGACGTCGCTGTCCGGTTCGCAGCGCAATTACTCTATGAACTCTTCTCGGCAGGCAGGCTCACGCAGCATGGCGTGATGGTCAATCTGGAGAGCAAGCGTTCTGCCCCCATCGAGATTGACCCGCAGGCATGGGCGCGGTTTGGCTTTGTTGAAGAAGCCGGTGCCGGGGAAATCAAGGCGGCGGCTTGAAGCGGGAAAAGCTTGACCATCTGGGAATACGCGAGATTGCCGCAAGGACACGGAGCGCCATGCGGCAATTTCGCGTTGAGGACAACTGCCTCGGACTACTCAGCAGTGTCTTTTGGGTTTTCCCGGCGACGATGGGAAGGCAATGCTTCGCGCCGGGCAATCATCGGACCTAAGTAAGCACCAGAGGCTTTTATGCGGTTGTGCCCGGCGAGCTTGGCAGTTGACAACCGTGCGGCAGCGTCCTTTTCTGGCGGCACAGCCCCGCCGCTACGCACCGAGGGCGCAGCCCCGGCCTGATCTTGGTAATGGTTAATCATTACCTCATGTCGGAGTCCATGCACAGTGATGCCTAACTGTTTTCCCGTTATGCCAAACTTGAACATCACGTAGTCAAACCGACGCAGGTTCTCGCGCAGCCCATTGCGAGGATCGCCCATGTGAGAATCTTTTCCCACAGCGACCGTCCGCGCAAATTCCAGCGCATCAGTCCGTTCCTGCGTATTCAGCGGAATAAAACGCGGTCTGCCGCCCTTGGCTCCAGCCTTAATAAACACGTAGCGGTCAGCTTGCCGCTCTTTTGTGTCAATCCCCGTCGCCTCGAATGGGACGACGCATTGATGCGGGCGGATCATGATGGATTCCTTGCGCCGCAGCCCCATCGTGCGAATCAGTTTCAGTGACGCTCCGACGTAACGATCAAAGGCGCAAACCTTTTCGATCAGCCCATCGATCTCAACCCCGGCTGACGTCCAACTCTTGTCGACATGAGCGACTTCAGTTCGTTTGTATTCTTGAGGCTCCATCCCGTAGTAAGCCGGGGACTGAATGAACCCGGTTTTTCCGAGCCACAGAGCAAGGCCGCGCAGGAAACTGAAATAGGTCTGGATTGTGGCGGGGGCCAGTTTCTTTTGCTGCCAGACTTTGACGATTGCGCGGATGTGCTGGTCGCCCAGATTGCGCGGGTCAGGCAGTATCTTGAAACCGGCTCTTACTTTCAGATCCCGGTAAAAACGCCGCAGGAAGTGTGCTCGCTCTTTCCGTGTTTTGAACGAGACGGTTTTCTCCAGAGCCGTGTGACGGGTATTGAAAAGTTTGATTAAAACCTCCAGCACCTGATTAGGGTCTGCTTTGCCCGGACGGCAGTGGGCAAGGACTTCAGCAGGGTTGCTCCCGTCCTTCCCCACGAGGCGCGGGGGTTGTGGGGACGGCTTGGCAGGGATGCGACCTTGTGGTCGTGTTGCTTTGTCTGTGAAGCTGGACATCTCAGTTCTCCAAAAAACCATGCACCTCCCCGGCAGCACACAGTGAAGCGTTCAGTGAAACCCCTCATCTCGTCACCGGGAGCGGATTTCGTGACTCCCGGTGGCCGCGTGATCAACCAGCAAGTAAACGGGGCACACGATCACGGGCATGCCACGCCTGTTCCAGAATTCGCCGGGAGAGCTTTCAAATACCCCCGAACCAGTCGTTCTTAAAAACAGTAAATTTTTGATCCGACCCGCGTAAACATTTCTGTCGTTGCGGGATTGAGATACCGCATGCCTCATGGGGTCACGGCGGTATCAGCGCAGAGGTCTAGCCTCTTGACGCGCGAGGTGGATCGTTTCCTCGGATTAGGTCATCAACCTTCAGGAACCCACTCCTGACTAGCAGAGCGGTGAAAGGTGACAGGCAGGAACACATGGCGGACACTTATATGGTCGCTGCCCATGTGTTACGAAAATGCGTGTGCCCGATAGATGACGTGCTCTCGGACGGTATCGAGTACCGCCCGGATGGATAGGGAGGGCACAACCTCAAGGACTGGTCGGCGGGAAACCCCGCTAACATTGTCCCCCTCAGTACAGGGTAAAACTCCTCGGACTGGCCTCGGGGGACAGCCCATCCGGCTCGACGGCTCGGAAACTCTTAAGGCAGGTAACGACTGCGACGCCTTTTCGCCCTTGATGGGCAGGCCAGTAAGGATGGCCTCGGGAATGCCCCTATTTCACGCCCACAGGCATGGCAGCGTCAACGGACACCCATAACAGGAAAAGAGCTTTTTGCCGAAAAGCGGCTTTTCCAGTGTTTCTGAAATGCCCATTCATGGGGCCTCGATTTTTCATTGTTAGATGACAGCCAGGCACGGTGAGGGCTTGACTGGTGATTCTCCGGCCTCTGGTTTCTTACCGTGAGATTTCGTCTTGGAGCACGACGCTTGCCCAGAGAAACGCCCTCTTGAAAAAGCATTCCTCAGTGCGACTGTAATAAGACTTGGAAAGCGCATCGGGATTCTTCTCATCAAATGTGAGTTGTCTTTCGATCCCTGGTCGCAATGTAGTGCGAGCACAGTAAGAGCCAGCGGCGAAAAGTGGGCATCTCGGGGCGATTTTCGAGTGGAAAGCACGCATCGGTTTAACCGATGCTGTCCTGAATTTTCAGTCAAGGAGCCCTTCGAATGACTTTCATCGTCAGATCGGTAGATGTCGGTTTCGGCAACACCAAATTCGTCGCCAACGTTATCGACAGCGATATCCGCTGCGCCAGTTTTCCGTCGATTGCTTACCCGTGCATGCGTGAACCCACGACACAACCTGGGTTCGAGAGGCGGAAAACGGTAACGATTCCAATCAATGACCTCTTCTATGAAGTTGGCCCCGAGGTCGAGCTTGCTGCCGGTACGTTTCGCTCGACGCAGATGCACGACCGCTACATCGAGACGCCGGAATACATGGCCTTACTTCGAGGCGCGCTCGCGCAGATGAAAACGGACACGATCGACCTGCTCGTTGTAGGCCTGCCTGTTTCCGCTTTCTTCGCGAAAAAAGCGGCGCTTGAGAAAGCGATGCTCGGCGGGCACAACATCGGGGGCGGAAAAACCGTGACCGTCAGAAAAGCACTGGCGATGGCGCAACCTCAAGGGGCGCTTGTGGATTATGCCTTTCAGCACCAGAAGCAAGAGTCCATAGAGCATGAGTTGAGTTTGATTATTGACCCAGGTTCTCGCACCTTCGACTGGCTTGTAGCACGTGGAATGCGCCTGGTGCAGAACAAGAGCTATTCGGTCAATCGGGGTGTCAGTGACATGCTGCTGGCGATTGCCAGCGAGATCAGCGCCGACATTGGCTCACCCTATAGCGACATCGATGCCATCGACCGGGCCTTGCGCACAAACAAAAAGCCCATGATTTTCCAGAAACCGTATGACCTGACGCGGGCGATGCCGATTGTGCGTTCGATCGCACAGCAGGCAGTGGATTCAATGCTGCGTTCGATCGGGGACACGCACAGCCTCCAAAACATCATTCTGGTCGGTGGCGGAGCCTATCTGTTCAAAAAAGCGGTTAAGGAAGCCTTCCCGAAACATCGCATTCTGGAAGTTCAAAACCCGCTATTCGCAAACGTCAGAGGTTTCCAGATCGCGGGCATGAACCACGCCCCCAGACTTTTCAGCAGGGCGGCTTCTGAAGCACAGGGGGAGATGGCATGAACAACAAAGCATCGCCCGAGATCGGACCGATCCGATTGTTGTTTGAACTCGACCGCGTGGATGACCCGGTACTCTTCGACGATTTGATGCGTTGCCGGAAAGGGGTTCGACGTACAAATCGTCTTCGTCTACTTGCACACGAAGGCGCTGTTCAGCAGTTAAAACTTATGAATGGCGAAGCGATGCACCGGATGGTCCCGGTCCAACCTGCACTCAGGGAAGTCCAATCTGATGCCTCCGAATTTGAGATGCCGTTGGCTTCCGATGTGTTTGCAGAGCCGGTCGATGGCTGAAGTGAAACCGCACACTTGAAAACCGGGATTTGAGTGGTAAGCAATTTTATTTTGGAGAAGTGAAATGTTTGGAAAGCGTTTCAGGTTCATTCACGGATGGGTCGAGGGCATCCAGGCCAATCCGGAGCACGACGAGTGTTTTATAACGGTTCGCCTTGGCGATGCGCAAACGACCGTGCTGACAATGCACAAGCCAGACTGGCCTCTGAAGTCAGGCAATGAGATCAGCGCCGCAGTCAAAAACAGCAATCCTACGCACGCGGTGGCGCTGGTTGACCATTCGGCGGCTGACGGGGCGATTCTGCCTTGCTCAGACCGTCGCCGTTATTGGGAAGATGCCACGATCACAGCGGTCATGCTGGTGATGGCCCTGGCCGTCTCGGGCTGGAAGGGGATGCCGGTGTTCGCCCTACTGCTTGGACTCTATGGGCTGTCAACTTACTGGCTTCCCTGTGTGATTCGTCGACGTGATGCGACCACAATATTCACCCGGCAATTAAGCGTTGGCAAACATCAAGTCATTGTCATATAATTTTGCATGGACAAAGAAGACGGACGCAGGCTGTCGCGGGAAGCACAGCACGAGAGGCGAAAGCAGGCGGTAC
>Ga0123357_10011824_pt1 | contig 11219 bp, 11 predicted proteins | sample TergutEmb28metaG_FD_89873 | JGI IMG/M metagenome (GOLD analysis project Ga0123357, IMG submission 89873) | Embiratermes neotenicus P4 segment gut microbial communities from Petit-Saut dam, French Guiana - Emb289 P4 | ecosystem: Host-associated > Arthropoda: Insects > Digestive system > Gut ... | reverse complement strand
GCAAATGATGAGAAAAATTTGTGTATTTGGGAAAGGAAGGTGCTGAGAAAAATATTTGGTCCAATATGTGTAGCAGGATACTGGAGGAGCAGAACAAATGAAGAAGTGAGGCAATTATATGGAAAATTGGACATAGTAACAGAAATAAAAAAAAGGAAGATTGAGATGGCTGGGACATGTGGAGAGGATGAGTGAGAAAAGGGTGGTAAAGAGGTTATATCGGAACACTCCAGAAGGAAGTAGGAGTGTAGGAAGACCAAGGTTAAGGTGGATGGACGACGTGAGGGACGACCTGAGGAGGATGGGTGTCACAAACTGGAGGATACATGCACACCAAAGAGACGACTGGAAGATGGTCGTGAAGGAGGTCAAGGCCCTACAAGGACTGTAGAGCCATGGAGTAGTAGCATCATCGGATACTGGTCACAAACAAGGGACAGTCAGTTGTCCCCAAAGCAAAGGACTGCCAAGGTAAACCGTAAACTCCTCAGTTAGTATAACATTTGGAGTTATGTACAATAACAAGAAGCGTCACCCCCGCTGGACTGAATGGTGTGACCTGAGAGGGTCTATTTCAGAGATGCGAAACCGCCTCGCTGCTACGTTATACGTACATTTCAGTTAGAGCTGCATGCTGAACAGTTCTCAATTCTTAACTGCTGGAGGCATAACTAAATTATGTTTAACATTTCTTTTATAGTCTTCCCACTAATTCCTTCGTGCATTACAAGATGAAATGTACTGAAGGACAGGCGCGACCGTTCCGTTTTAAGCGCGAGGATATAAAGCATGGAGGACGTCATTTTGAATCCTTGTTCGCCGTGGGGGAGCAGCAACTCCTTCAACACAGGTATTTTGCGAATAGTCTAACCTCCCTTCGCAGGCGCATGCTGCTATTAATTGTTACCATGGCTTTTCCTAGAACTGTGTGTTTTCGCATCAGAAGTTAGCAGGGACCAGAAGCAGTGCATAGTCTATAATCTGTACGCTCTGTGTGTGGTATTTGCACTTCCACGAGTTTGCATGAATCTAAATTTAAACGAACAGCTCGTGTTTTGTGAGGTTGCATAATCTCGTTACCATAGCACCCGTCAGTTGCATCTGGTCCACGTCAAGTGCAGGGCTTATGTTATTTGAACAACATTAGTAATATAATATAATTACGGTGTCGAGGAGGTTAGATAGACGGCCGCGTCAGTAAACTGTCTGGCTCTGGCTCGGGCGACCAGAGTTTAATTCCCTGCAGGAATTTTTGTTTTCGTCACCATGTCCAGGTTAGTGTCTGGAGCTTACGGTGTCGCCTGCGAAACGAGTAATGTGAGCTGGTTCTCGGGATGAAGCAGCCGGAACATGAAGCTGATCACATTCGTGTAGTGTGGGCATTAAGTGTGTGCTTAGCTTTCTTTTGAAATCTGTGTGTATGTCACAAGGACAGCCTTTCTGTAATGGTGGGGATACCCCACACTGCCAAGGACGTGCAGAAATATCTTCAAAGTTTGCGGCAGTCGTCGTTCAGGTGAATGTCCATGGACGAAACGGTTGCAGAATACACGGAGGCAAAGACAACTGCTAGAAAAAGTGCAGATATGTACCCCATTGGAGATGACGTACTTTACAACCACATAATTTTCAGTTTTGTGGTTGTAATGGGGCTTGATGATTATTTAGTACAGGTAGAAACATATTAATGCCGGTCTAAGGCGTAGGTTTGTGACCGCTCGCCTGCTGAGATCGTGGGTTCGAATCCCACTGGGGGCACGGGTATTTGTCTGTTGTGAGTGGTGTGTTGTCAGGTAGAGGTCTGCGACGAGCTGATCAGAGGAGTTCTACCGACTGTGATGCGTCATTGTGTGTAATCTAGAAACCTCAAGAATGAGGAGGCCGTGGCCCGCGTTTGGCCGCAGCGCCACGGGGGGTGGGGTGGGGGACATTAATGCAAAAGTAATCCCAAGCTAATACAGCCTTTTAAAATGTGGAAATTTCGAGTATCTGGGAGAAGGATACTACAAACGCAAATTTCATGCGCGAAGAAATTAGGAACATTAAATTCTGGAAATGGTTGCTACCAGTCGTTTCAGAGTCTTGTTTTCCCGTTTGCTGTTTAAGAACATAAAGCTGAAAATATTCAGAGCTGTAGTTTTGCCTTTTGTTTTATTTGAGTTGCGAAACTTTGTCTTTCATTTAAGTGAAGAAAATGGTTTGCGGCGGTTGGAGAATAGGGTGTTGAGGGAAGTATTTGGCCCCCCGAGGGGGAATAAATAGTAGGAGGATGAGTGAATTTGCGCGGTGGGCTTCGTGCTTCTTGCCAAGCACCATTACCGTTGTAAATCAAGGAGGAGGATTTGGGCGGTGCATATTGCATGTGTGGGGAGAAATACAGGGTTTTGGTGAGGAATCGTGAAGGAAAGAGACTACTTGGAAAACCTAGGTATAAATTGAGGATAATATTAAAAGGATGTTGAATAAATATATGTGAGAGTGCGGACTGGGTTAATTTAGCTCCGGCTAATGACAGGTGGGAGGTAGGCTGTTGTGAAAACAGTATTAAACCTTCGGGGTCTGTAAAACGCGGCGATTTTGTTGTCGAGATAGGGCGTATTAGTGTGGTTGTTTGCGTACTGTAATGTGGTGCTGCATAGAGCTGGATGTTACTGTTCGTCTTCTTTATATAATGCAGCGTATTATGTTGCGCTATTCGCAGTGCTTTGTTATGATACCGATAAAGTTGCACGTAATGCGGATTTAAGTGAGTGTTATATAAGACGGATATGCAGTGCCCACACCTTTCATTGTATAGCTTCTGCTAGATTCAGTGGACGTCCGTGAATAGTTTGAGAGCGGACACACACGGAAGAACCAAATGGTGCAGCATCTCCATATGCGTATTTTATACTTATCTTGTGCAAAGTACAGTGAGGTACTACAGACTTAGCACATAAACTTACACCTACTTGGTGTTGTATCGCGCTTGTGTTGCTGGGATCCCAAGCCGGTGAAAGACAGCAGAACACATATACATCAGATCCGGCTCTTTAGAATGTGCCGACATCGTGGTTGTGTTGCAGTGATGAATTGTCTACTTGTTAGTACGTATATTGCTGGAATATTGCTGCGGAAGATTAATTTTCCTGAAGATTTAGTATATAATGTCTGTAGAATGTTTTGGACTCATATTAGCGAAGGAACGTTTATTGTCAGGCAGTTAAAACTGGAGGGTATAAATTCGACGTGTACCTTAAGACCACTGGGACTGCGTTTGAGATGTGGTATGGTGGCCTGTGTAGTGAACTCTTTGTACTGAAGAAAGTACTCATAATGTGACTGAACGTAATATTTGCCTTGCCGACGCCTCTTGGTTGACTGCCTTGCTTATGTAATGTTGCCAGTCCGTCTGTAAGAAGTTAGGGAGGGTATCGTGCATTGATTTCTTGCCGGTTACGGGTGAAGCGTACAACTGCACCTCGGGCGAGACCCGATTTGACAGCATCTGCAATCTGCAGCACTCATAAGCTTAGATGGTTGCGCAGCTGTCAGTTTCACACATTGTACGACGAAGAAACATTTCGTGCGGAATAATTTATATATTTTTATCGCGTGAATTAACACAGCAGTTCACTTCTTTAATTACAGGAATTAGAATAGGTTTTGAACTCGAGAAGCTACTCTAAACCCATTCTGTGTTCTTGATATCAAGGACATTTACATTTAACAAGAGTCGAGGCCCATTTTTTTTTGCACTACGTCTTAGTGTAAAGTATTTTTTTTTTTGTCCACGTTCCCTCTCGAGCTTCTCTCTCTCCGTCTGTCCTTCCCTCCCTCCCTACCCCTCTTTCTTTCTGTGTTACGCAACTTTCTGCAAAGATGTAAAATTACACGCGTAAATATCGTATTCTTATCCACACATTTAGCACAAACACTTTTATTGCCAATAACAGTTAACCAAAGTGGCGACGACGCGAATGTTGAGGTCGTGTCTGATCGTCTTAACGCAGTGTCTATACCGGTTTAGAATCATGCATACAGTTGGGTGTCTCATGTAACTGTTAGTATACTATAAGAGGCCCCGTAATATGACGGGTGTAACGTAATATTTACACGCCAATCCGCCTCATCTTTCATTAGGAATTTCCTCTTTCCTGATGATTGATGAATTGTTTTCAGTAATGACTATTGCATTAATATTTTCTTTTAAATATAGCTGAAACCCGCCATTCTTTGCAGATGAAATTGGACCATCTTATGAAAGAAGAAATTCACAGAACGTTAATTGATCCGTAACTCAGACTGTAATATTTTAATGATTTTTTCGTTGCACTAGCGCAATATATTGTAGACACACTTGCACTTGTAAAAAAATGATGCGGAGGCATTTAGCATTTCGTGGAATAAAGTGATGAATAAACTGATTTTCATCATTTTACAATTCGAAATTAGCGATGGATGACATATTTCTTACTTTTTTTTCTGTCAAGAGTACTGATCGTTGGCCCATAATGAAGCCATACGAAAGTGAAAATCATGATCATTATCAGCTGTTCAATAATTCCCGCACGACTTGCTCGTAAATACTCGATCACTTGACATTCCAAACAGGTGTGATATGCAGCAGTCAAGATCGACACTTAAGTAGAATCCTGATTTTACGAGTTACTAAGTGTAATTCCTTCGTTTGTCTGCTAACATCTGGAAAACCATCATCCACTGTTCACCTCATTCATTTCGCCTCGACATAATTCACACTGAACAAACCCAGTGCTTTAGGCTTTATAAGGAAATGGGGTAGACTGCGGCAGGCTTCTTTCTTACTTTTTTCTTTTCATGCGTATTTTTCCTATAAATGAAGGTGTATGCGGCGATAACACGTAATAAGCCTTGTAAACAGGAAATGCATGCAACCTGTTACACCAGATCACTTCGGGATGTAGGCGGAACCTTAGGGTAGGCGTTATGCTGGCCGAGATTGCAACTGGGACCTTACGAATACGAAACAGGTGTGCTTCGTACTTGATCGTAACCTTCGGTATTTGGGACCTTAGAACGAATTGTCCATTTCCTGCTTTAACCAATTCTGCCGGAATTTTAGCGGCACTGGTGATTGGTGTCTTCTTAGCTTTTCAGTAACCATCTCAATGTCAGGGGCACTGGGCTCAGACATTAGTAGATATGCTGTATGTGTTTAAGCCTGCCTAACATAATTGACCTCACGTACACTCAGTAGCTGAGAGAAATGATTCCTCCACCATTGCAAAATACTATGGGGGTCTCTTATCAGTCACCCTTTTCATTCTGTATTACATTCCGGGCTTACGTGTATAGCCCATTTTAACTTAACTGATGCCCCTATAAAGGTCTCTGGTATTGTTGTTTTTACTGTTTGCTTCAAATATCATTAATTTTAGCATTCATATACTCCTTCTTCCCTTCACATAATTATCATTGCCTAACGACGTGGGACCTTTATTTTCTAACATCGTCACTGACGAATTATTTGTTGGGAAACCGGACATCGGCTGTTCTTACTTCACTCTTAGTCTCCATAATGCCAACCGCAATGCCCTTGACGTAATAGTTTCATGCAACAAACTACCGGAGCTGCTGCATTTCTCTCTTGCCCGGCGACCAGCTCTAGGGGTTGGTAGCGTGACGTCGATGATGAACGAGAAAATGTCATTGAAAATGGGGTTAGGCTAATGTATCGTTGATCTGAAACCTAACCGGTTTTTGTCTGTTTCAGTTACAGCCGTCAGACCCGCAATATGATGGAAAAACATCGTCGGGACAAGATGAATGCTCACATCAACAGTCTTGCTCAGTTGGTGCCAACAGTAGCGAATGCTCCCAAGAAGATGGACAAGACGAGCATTCTAAGGTTGACAGCCGCTTATCTTCGGCTTCATAAGTGTGAGTAACGTCTGCATTTGTACTTTATTTATTTCACATTCCAGTTTATTCTGATAATTTCTCGGTGTGTCGGTTTGCTTTTGAGTTAAAAACAACACCTTCAATCAAGTTAACTTTTTTTTACTTCGGGCGAAGTATTGAATAGCCTGGAACTACATGGTTGATTCGCCAAAACTAAGAAATTTTAGTAAAGTATTTCCGGCTGGTCTACAGTGTGAAAATTGAGTTCGTGTCCGCGTTTTCGAGACTGCCTGTGTCTCTGTTGTCAGGAGTTGGTGTGATGAGTGACGTTGTTTTGTGCCAAAGTGTGAGAGAGAATCAAGGGAAGGTGTCGTGCCTATGGTTTGATACGTCAGTTTCGTGTCTGGAGTCTAGCCTGATTCCGAGAGTTGTTCACGTGCCTGGGTGTTAGCTGAGGACGCATGTATGTTGTGTGAATCGCCGTGATGAGATGTATTATTACGAGTATTACCAGTGGACGGAAAGAAGGTGCTCCAAATTTTTAATTGTGGTACAGACGACAATATAATTTCATGTGGGTTTGTGTGCAGTTGAAATCGGGCGATTGCATAGGAAGCATGCATTAGCAACTTGCATTTTCGGAGCAATTCAGTATTTTTCGAGTTTCAGATTTTCTCAGCAATCTGGTTGAGGAACCCGTTCTTCTCGGATGTGACGCAGCGTGTTTTCCCAGAAGAACGGATTCCTGATTCACTGTTTGATTCAATAGGGAGGAAATCCAAGAAAGCATATATCTTAAATGTGAGTGGTTGCAGGACCACTTGGATGCATTCTGACTTCTAGGAAGCACGCTGACAAAGAAGAGAAAGTCTTGTACGGTGTACTTTGTGCGACTGCTTATTGCATATTAATGGAGAAGTACACAACATGTCAGAAAAGAACACAATGGTTTTTATCTTAGCAGTGTATTGGTCATGGGAGATGACGTAAACTTATGAAATTAAAGACACTACGGCACTCAAGTACTGAAGATCCTTTTTTTATTTTTTATTTTTTATTTTCAGTTCTATGTTACTCATACCTTGCATTTTCTTACATTCGGTATATTAACAAACAAAATACATTCGATAAAATACAATACAATACCAATAAAATATTAAGTATGTGTTTTGAATTTTAATATTTCAATATTTTGACGATGACAGCGAAGGCGATCAGTACTTGGACTGGCGTGTTGGACTTGTGTTCCTTTGTTATAGTAGACTTCGTTTCCGAAGCATGTAGGAGTGATATTTACCATGAATTATGTTTTATGATTTGTATTCTCTGGTATTTTACCGAGTGCGTTTGTTGGTTAATATATTGAATACTTCGGTTCCATATTCACAGACTCGGGAAAATGGAAGGAAAAAGTATTAAAACAGAAATTGGCTAGCCAGGAAAGCAAAAGGAGCATTGATTATAAGAGTTTGGAGTACGCGTATTTCATTAAGTGCAAATAAACATTTTACGGGGGGGGGGATATTTCAAGTTACACTTGTAAAATTTGGACAGTAGATTAGAGATTGAAAAAAGAGGTGTTAAATGCAGCTATGTATTTTTGGAGAATACAAGCAAGGACATTAAAAAATATTAAAAATAAGAAATGAAGTAATTAGAGAAAAGTGGGAGTAACTATCAGTTTTGAAAAGAATGGAGAATAACTTGTTATAAAAGTTTGTACATGCGGTATGTTACGCGTGGGAGATAACAGGTGGTGGGGAGGAAGAAAAAAAGAGGAAGATCCGAAATGAGGTGGGAAAGGAAGTGAAAATAGTGATGAAGCAGAATAATCTAACACCTCAAGACGCAGTAAACCGGAAAATGTGGCAGAAAGTGACCGAGTACCTGTACCTGGTGTGTTAGTGGAAAACATGGATTGATGAATGGATGTGTGTGTGTGAAATATTGTTGTAAGACTGAAAAAATGGCTATGGTCTGTTGAAAATGGCAGTCGTCGTTGGGGCGTTAAGCCAGTTCTCAGTGTTTCAGTGGTACAGACGTTATAAAAGTGGTCGAGAATCGTGGGAAGGCGACCATCGTTCCGGCCACCAATCCACGTTGCTAACTGATAGAAAAATCCACGCAGCAGATGCCTTGGTGCATTCAGTTCGAGGAATTTAGTACCAGCAGTGGCGGGAGACGTGAGAATGTTCGTAGCATTGTGTTGCACAATGTTGACTGAAAATTTGGGCTGGCTGCTCTTCTCTGCAAAATTCATCCCACGACTTCTCACAGCTGAACAAAGAGAGAAACGAAGCAGCGGTATTTACACAGGCGGTCAAAACCATCGCCAAGAAAGAAAAAAGAGCGCGACAGAACAAATCGAATGTGAAGACCATGCTCGGTGTTTTCTTCGACTTTCGAGGTTTGGTAACTTAACGAGTTCGTTCGCAGAAATCCAACAGTGAATCAAGAATAATTTCTGACCGTTTTACGGCATCTGCGAGAAAGAGTACGAAAGAAACGACCGGACCTTGAGATGGAACACGCCAGTGCTACCACGCACGCGACGCGCTCCGTTCAGCAGTTTAATGCGATAAACAAAATCCCGTCGCTTCCACAGGCACTGTATAGATCTAATCTCTCTCATGATGCCTCCTTTTTCCTGCTCTCAAAATTGAACGTTAGTTTAAAATGGCATAACTACAAGAAAACCGCTAGAATAGCTAAACCAGATCCGTCAAAATTGTGTGTGTGTTCGTTATTTGTTGGAGTATATGAATGCAGGAGGGGATATTTTGAAAGGGGGTAATATTTAGCAGCGTGTGTGTGGTAGGTATTGTGTTCTGTTTAATCTGCTGAACGGACCTCTTATGCGTTTATTTTTATCAACGGGTCATGAAGTTGATTTTACTGCCTGTTCAAAATTGCAACGAGTGTCTTTTGGAAAATACGTGTTTACTGTGTGTTCAAAATTGCAAGGAATGTCTTTTGGAAAATACGTGTACTCCTCTCTTCTGTTGGGATTTAGTTATGCGAGACGTGCTTGTTTACTTAAATGAAATAAGGGTGGTTACCATTTTTAATCATGTGCACTATATTTGTGGTGTAGATTCGTAAAGTCTGTCTTTCCTGATTTTATTGTACTTTGTATATGATTGGGTTCTTTACCTCTTTTGCACACAGTTCTGAATGCGGACGCTGGTGGCTACGTGGCGAAGCTGGAGTTCCCGCGCTACTTGAAGGATTTCGACATGTATCAAGCTCTGATGGAGGTAAGATGAAGCTTGGCCTCTTATTTTTGCATGGGTTTAACGAACGGTAGAGGTTGTGGCGGTTTTAATCGCTAATTGTTTTCTGTTTGTAGAAGTCTTTAACAGAAAAAAAACCAGTAGCACAGCTTGTTCCTTATATCGTGTGTGTTTGTACACACACACACACACACACGCGCGCGCGCGCACACGCACACGCACACGAGGATACTTCTGAAATGTGGGGCAAAGTCTTAGGGGCGTGTTATGTTAATGAAGACCAGTCGGACCTATCAGCGGCAGTAAACGCGTTACCGTAAGTCAGCATCTATCACAAGGTTTAGGAGGGGTTACATTTCCTTATGATATTAAAGTTCATGACAGATTTCATACTACAATTTTCGTCCTCCTCCTCCTACTTCTCCCTCCCCCTCCTCCTCCTCCTCCTCCTCCTCCTCCTCCTCCTTGTTGTTGTTGTTGTTGTTGATAACGTGCGTCTCATTGCAGTTTCATGCGTTGTCCTGTATATAGAAATTCTGCACTGCAGGTTATGTATGTTTTCATATTTATTGTGCGAGAGAGATTTAAAATAAAAACTTTCTTGATAATTGGACGGTGATTCGAGTAAATGGTCGCGCGTATGAAACGTAATTAGTCCCATTATGTCAGTGTTTTGTGATTTATTTAACGACATTCATTATATCGAACTAGCGCCACGGCAGGATTGATGACGAATTGTGAGCCGGTAAGGATTTGAAAGGGTGGTTTTGTGGCCTAATCGAGGTATTCGACGGCATTCTTCCGGGAGAGAGGCAGAAAAAAACGACCGAAAGCATCGAGGATATTCGGTGTTGCGGTTGAGAATTGAACCGGCTGTCTCTCAGTAGAAGTCCAAGCGTTGTCGCCATAATAGCCTGCCGTTTTTATCTTTTAGAATAAAACATCTTCTCTCTGATTCCAACGGCACATTCTAAGAGAACTGCGGTCAGTGAGTGAGGTGTTGCTATCGGGGATGGATTTCGTCACTTAGTCTCTGTCGGGAACGCTGATGGATCATTCAGTCGATCAGGCAATCTGTAATGAAGTAGATTGTTCGTTTGGAATAATGTTACAAAATTATAAGACAGTGCCTGTTTTCAGTCCCTGCTTCAGCATTCTTTGCGGTTAGATGTTCTGGTGAAAGTCTATCTGTTTGTCTTTCAGGCGTTTTCCTCTGGACCGGCATAGCATAATTGTAAGGTATCTTTAATTGATAACTGCCACGGATTTTTAAGTAAGGTGAAAAGGATTTCGACATGGTAGTGGACAAACCTAGAAGTCATCTCATTTGAAATTCCGGGTAACGAGTCTGTGTAATTTTTTTCACCTTCACTGTTTTCTGAATGAATGCCTCGAACCGTGGAAAAACTGTAAAATGCTTCTTTTAAATTTTTCTTGCATTATACTTGATTGTTTAAAATGCAGATACTTCGGTACTTTATGGTTAATCGGTCTGTTTCCTGTCTGAGAACGCCTGTAAGCTTCGATTAATGTAATCATTATTCTTCAAGTGACCGCTTAAAAATACGTGGACCCACGTAGAATAATTTGCATCACGTTTTCCAAGATAGCTTTACACTACATTAAAGAGCTTTGTTTCATTTTTCCATAACAGAATATAGTGTACCTCTCACTAGCAGTACACATCGGTACCTATATGACGTAGTGATTATTGCGGCTAGAGTACGGCTTGGACATCGGTGGGTGGTGAGACGGTTCCAGGATAGGGTAAGAGAAATATTACTTCTCCCAAGTGTCCATATCGTCTCTTGAACCCACGCAGCCTCATATTCAGTGGGTACCGGTGTCACATTCCGACCGGGGGGTAAAGGGGGCCGGGCCGTGAAACTGGCTGCTGGCCTGTGGCTATAGCACCCATGTAGCTTGATGACATGCACGGGGACAGCTGGACAGCTGTACAACAGTACACACGTATAAGCAGAGCTCGTGTCCTGTATGCTGACTAGTGTGCGCCAACACTTTTTTTTTTTTTTTTTTTTTTTTTTTAGCGTTCTGTTTATTTTGTTTTTTAATTTTTATTTTTGATTGTTTTGTCTGTTATTTTTGTAGCGAGATTTTTTAGTG
>Ga0123357_10011822_pt1 | contig 11220 bp, 8 predicted proteins | sample TergutEmb28metaG_FD_89873 | JGI IMG/M metagenome (GOLD analysis project Ga0123357, IMG submission 89873) | Embiratermes neotenicus P4 segment gut microbial communities from Petit-Saut dam, French Guiana - Emb289 P4 | ecosystem: Host-associated > Arthropoda: Insects > Digestive system > Gut ... | reverse complement strand
TTCCCGGTATACTATACGGTAATGAGAGTAACCCTGCAAAGGAGCCATATAAACCAGAGCCAGAGCCGGATTTTGGCTCTGTTATTCTTTCTCCTTTTTACATTTCCGGTGAAAGCTGAAACTGTTACTCTTACTCTGGATGAGGCAGTAAAGCTGGCGCTTAATCAGAGCCTGGATCTGAAAAAAAGCGCCATCGATCTTGCCCAAAGGAAATATTCCGCCAACCATCTTTGGTCGCAGATCTTCCCCGGCTTCAGCCTCTATTCGGGATTAACCTTTCTCCCCTCAACACCCCTTTTTACCGATCCGGGTTTTAAATACAACAGTGACACTCTTTCCTATTCCCTTAACTTTGGGATTTCCCTTTCCCTTAATCCTTCCCTCAGTTCGTCGATGAAAAATATTGAGCTGGCCTACAGATCCCAGCTCCTTACATACGATGATGCCTGTAAGCAGCTTGAAATCCAGGTAATTAAAAATTTTTTAAATCTCACCACCATGAAGGAAAATATTACCTACATGGAGGCAAACCTCAGAGTGGAAGAACAACAGCTTGAAAAGAACCAGGCTGCCTGGGCAAAAGGTCTCTTGAGCGAACTGGATCTGCTGAATTCCCGCCTTGGCGCTGAGACTGCCCGCTACAATCTGAGTACAGTACAGGGTACGTATCAAAATGCCCTTGAGGAGTTCCTGGCTCTTCTGGGAATGGAAGCCGGTACGGATATTATCTTTAAGGGAACCGTTGAGATTGTCCCGATAGAATACGATCCGGAACAGTTGATTCTGGAATATCTGCCCAAAAGGCCCGATATCATGAGTCAGCTCCAGACTATTGAAAGTCTGGAATTATCCAAAAAAACAACTACCCTTTCTTCCCGTTCACCCAGTCTGGATATTGGCGCCGCATGGCAGGGCGGTTCGCCTTCCAGTAATTCTCAGGGGCTCGGCGCACCGTTTTCCGATAATGTTTCGGGCAGCCTGACTTTGAGGATACCCATAGATTCCTGGATCCCCGGTACAAAGCAGAATCAAACTATCAGATCCGCAGACGCGGAAGTTGAGAAGGCCCGTCTGGATTTACAAAACGTCGAAATTCAGGCAAAAACCCAGATCCGCTCACTCGTTTCGAATCTCCACAACACCTGGGCCAGCCTTGGGATTGCCCGCCTGCGGGTGGAAATAGCCCAGCGTACTGTCGATTCCTCCGCAGAAGCCTTCCAGAAAGGTACAATAGAACTTCAAGTGCTTGAAAATTTCCGAAATGATCTGTCCGACGCCCAGCAGCGGCTTTTGCAGGGAGAGTATTCCTACCAGTCCCTGCTTTTGGATCTTGCCGCGGCTCTTAACGTGGAATGGAGAACAATTACAGGGCAATAGGCCAGCGAAAGTCTTGTACCCGAATTTCAAAAGGAGTTTGCTGTGAAAAAGATAAAGGCCGGGACAATAGTAACGGTTGTTATCATTGTTCTGATTCTGATTTTCGCGGGCCTTGGAGTCCGTACGTATATGCAGCGGAACAGGCCCGCAATGCCGGCTGCAGCGCCGCAGTCCGGAGGGCAAATACCGATAGGACAAAGCACCGAACCAGGAGCCCGTAACGCGACTGCCGTACGGGTAACTCCGGTGGTAAAAGGTACAATAGAAAACAGCGTGGTAATTAACGGCGACGTCCTCGCCGCAAACCAGGTTTCGATCTATCCCGCTACTGCCGGAAAAGTCACCCAAACATTTTTTCAGGTGGGGGACAAGGTAAATCAGGGAACCGTGGTAGCCATGGTGGATCCTTCCCGGCCCGGTCAGGTTTATTCGGAGAGCCCGGTAGAATCTACGATCACCGGAACTGTTCTGTCTGTACCGGTTACCACGGGGGATACGGTTACAACCCAGACCCCGGTTTATATAGTGGGGGATCTTTCCAGCCTTATGGTAGAAACCTTCATTCCCGAACGGTTCAGCAACGCGGCCCGGCGGGGACTTCCGGCAAAGGTCTCGCTGCAAGCCTTCCCGGGAGAAACCTTTCAGATGGTGGTAGAGGAATTAAGTCCCGTACTGGATCCCGCAAGCCGAACCCTGCGCATACGTCTGCGTTTCTCCGGGCGGACAGATCCAAGGATAAGGGCGGGTATGTTCGCCACGGTAAGCCTCGTAACCAATACCCGCCGGGATGTACCTGTAATTCCAAGGGGGGCGGTGATCAACACCTACGGTTCCTGGATTGTGTTTACCGTAGACGACAGTAATATAGCGTCCCGCCGGGAAATTTCCCTGGGCCTGGAAAATGAAAATTTTATTGAAGTTGTACAGGGACTTGTACCCGGGGAACTGGTGGTCAGCGCCGGCCAGAATTTTCTAAGTGACGGCGAGCCTGTCCGGATTATTGAATAAGGTACCCATATGAACATCTCGGGATATTCAATTAAACATCCGGTAACGACTGTTGTAATTTACGGGTTGGCCCTGGGTATAGCACTCTCCATGCTTCCCAAACTGTCAATAGATCTTTTCCCCAATACCGCAAGGCCTGTACTTTCGGTCTATACGCGATTTCCCGGGGCCGGACCTGCTGACATTGAAAAAAACGTAACCGAGCCTCTGGAGCGTGCCCTTGCCAGATCCCGGCGGCTGGTGAACATGACATCCAATTCCCAGTTTGAGACAAGCAACATCAACCTTGAATTCTCCTATGGGACAGATATGGACAGGGCGGTCAGTGACACTCAATTACTGGTGAATCGTCTTGTCAATTCCCTGCCGGACGGCATTGACGCCCCAATAATCAGGCGTTTTGATATGTCCACCATGCCCATCATGCGCCTGATTGTCCGTGGAAATTATCCGCCGGATCAGCTGAGACTTTTCGCCGAAGACGAAATACAGTCAAGAATTGAACGTATTGAGGGAGTAGCTTCGGCGGATGTAACAGGGGGAACTACCCAGATTGTCAAGGTCGCGGTCTCTTTAAACCGTCTGGCCGCTCTCAACCTTACCTTGAACGATATTGGTTCTGCCCTCAGGGGACAAAACGTGGTCTCATCCGGCGGTAATCTCAGGCGGGGCACCAGAGAATACCAAATTATGACCCAGGAGGAACTGAACAACCTGAATGATATCAGGCGGCTGGTGGTAAAAAACGTTACCGCCCCTTCGGTAAATACGCCAAACAGTTCCCAAGTGATCCGGCTGGAGGACATCGCCGATGTGAACATGGGCTACGATGACAATGCGGCCCGTGTTTATGTTAACGGCCAAAGCGGTGTCTACATCCAGGTTACCAGTGAGGCCGATAGTAACCAGGTCCAGGTGGCGAACCGCGTAAAAGATGCCCTGAACGGCATCAACGCCGATCTGCCCCGGGGAATCACACTGGAAGTTCTTTCGGACAATACCACCATGATCACCGCCACCATGAAACAGGTATACGGTAACGGGATTCAGGGAGTACTCCTGTCCATGGCCATACTCTTTCTGTTCCTGCGCAATATCAGGGGAACCATAATAATCGGCCTGGCCATTCCCGTCTCTCTTCTTCTTACCATTATGTGCATGTCCATCTTCGGCTTTACGCTGAACCCCCTGACCATGAACGGCCTTATCATGGGGATGGGAATGACGACTGCCGGGGCCATCGTCATGCTCGAAACCATCTACCATCCCCGCAGCCGGGGAGCAAAATCCGGAATAGCGGCCATGCTGGGAAGCCGGGAAATGCTCCTGGCCATCATGTCTTCCACGACCACCACAATCTGCGTTTTTGTTCCCCTCATTATCTACAAGAACGATCTCGAGCAGATGGGCCAGCTATTCAGCGATTTGGTTTTCACGGTGGTAATTTCCCTGGTGGTTTCCCTCATTGTAGCGTTTACCCTGGTACCGAGCCTCTGCGGTTCCATCCTGCCGCTGAATACACGAAAACAGAAACCGCTTAAAAACCGTGTACTTCGCGCCATTGATAACGGAACCGAAAGAGTCATTACCGCTATGGAAAACGGTTATAAAAGGGCCATCAAATACTGTCTTTCCCACCGCTTGCTGCTGGTTATCCTCGTCCTGTTGATGCTGATCTTTTCCCTGCAGCAGTTCGGCAATATAGGGATGAATATGTATTTTCGCAGCCGAATCGACGACAACGTGAACATTAATATTGCCATGCCCCAGGGAACCGCCATTGATGTAACAGAAAAAACACTTTTCCATCTGGAAGATATAATCAAACAGGAAGTTAAAGGCTACCGGAATATTATTCTTACCGCCAGGCGGACAGGTACCAACAATAATCCCAGCCAGGGAGTAATTCAAATCATTCTCCCCGAACCTGCCAGGCAGATCGATACTCCCAATTCCATTATCCGCAAATTAACTCCCATTACCGATGCCATTCCCGAAGCAACCATAAGTTACCGGGCAGGCCGTGCCATGGGTACCAGTTCCCCCGTGGAAATTGCCGTTTCCTCCAAGGATTACGACGCCATTATAGCTACCGCAGATGAAATTCTGACCATCATCAGGCGGTACCTTCCGGAGATTGAAAACCCCACAGTGAACATTGACGAAGGGGCGCCCCAGCTGCTCATTCAAATTGACCGGAACCGGGCCGCCGCTCTGGGAGTATCCCTGTCGTCAATCGCATCGGAAATAAATACCGCCATGAACGGCAGCAATGTCACCACCATGAGTACGGGAGACCGGCTGATAAACATAAGGGTACAGCTCAGGGACGAGGATCAGGTAGGAATGCCAAACCTGGATGCGATTTCTGTGGTGAGCCGGAACGGCTCGAGAATCTCCCTTTCCAATATGGCCAGTATCGTGGAAAGCCGGGCGCCTTCATCCATACGCCGGGAAAAACAGGAACGGGTAATCCGCATCACCGGCGGCCTCTCTGGGGAGATTGCCGCGACGGATATGCAGAAACATCTGGAAGAAACCGTAAATGAATACCTCGTTCCCCGGGAAGGAGTTACAATTCGTTACCTGGGAGAAGCGGCGGATATCCAAACCTATTACGGACGTTTTATTCTGATTATCGCTGTCGCCATCTTTTTGATCTTCGGCGTTATGGCCAGTCAGTTCGAGTCTTTTGTGGATCCCTTAATCATTTTCTTCTCAATTCCCCTGCTTTTTATCGGTGTCATTTGGATATATAAATTCGGCAATCAGGCAATGACCATGTTCTCCATAATAGGTGTCATTGCACTGATAGGAGTCGTGGTAAACGCCGGTATTATTCTTGTGGACTATACCAATACCCTGCGGGCCAGGGGTATGTCTGTTCAGGAAGCATGCATTGAGGCAGGCCGCAGACGCCTGCGCCCCATTCTGATGTCCGCACTTTCAACCATCCTGGCTATGGTCCCTATCGCTTTCTTCCCCGGCGCGGGGGCAGATACCATTCAGCCCATAGGCGAGACTTTTGTGGGAGGTATGACGGTAAGTACCTTTATGACCTTATTTATTATCCCGGTGATGTATTCGCTCCTAAACAGCTGGCACGACAAAAAGAAGGCGAAAGAAGCCGCCCGCCATGAATAAGATACCCGCAGCCATTATCGGTCTGGGTCGTATCGCGAGTCTATTGGAAGAAGATACCCTGCGGGAAAAGCCCTGTACCCACGCCGGCGCCATAAGAGCCAACCACGATTGCGTCCTTGCCGGAGGATGCGATACGGAGGAAGAGCGCCGCAGGCTTTTTGCGGAAAAGTGGGATGTTCCGGTTTACGCCGACGCCCCGGAAATGATCCGTGCCCAAAATCCGCAGATCCTCGTTGTCGCCACTCATCCGGACAGCCATCATTTTTACTGCAGCCTCGCCAGAGCTTCCGGTGTACCGGTGGTGATCTGTGAAAAACCCCTGGCCGATACACTTTCCGCCGCCAGGAAAATCGTACGCCTCGCCGCGCATGGGGCTATCATTACAAACCACGAACGGCGCTACTCGGCGGATTACTTAAAAGCCAGGGAAATTCTGATGTCGGAAAAACTCGGTGTCCTTCTCAGTGTCCGGGCTGTCCTCTACATGGGAAAAAACAAACGCCTTCTGGATGTTCTCTGGCATGACGGTACCCACCTGGCAGATGCCCTTATGTTCCTTTCAGACTCGGTGTTGGTACACCGCAGACGCTGGGGTGCAAAACTCACTGGCTACGCCCGGTCCAATGCCGCCGGTACCGCCTGGCTTGAGGCGGAATTGCGTAATGAAAAAATCGGGACTGTTCCGGTTATCATGGAAGTAGGCGCAGGGAGGGACCACCTGGTTTTTGAAATGGAATTTTCCTGTGCCGCCGGCAGGCTGCGGATTGGCAACGGAGTTTTTGAGGTATGGGAAAGCAACGAAAGCCCTTATGCGGAAAAATTCCGTTCCCTTAAAAAAACAGAGGAAAACTTCACGGGCCCAACAGGCTACTTTACAAATATGATAGCCGACGCTGTTTCCTGCGTCCGTGAACCGGGCCGGCAGCCGGTATCATCGGCTGCGGACGGCCTCGCGGTGATCGAGTATCTCAACTCGGTAGAGACCTGGCGATAACGGGCCCGGGTTATCGCAAAGCCGAAGCTTCTTCCCGGGTACACTTCTGCCAGTACTGACTCCGGCCTATGCCCAGACCTATTTCACCCCGCATTTCCAGAGTATCTTTCAGATATTTTTTCCCGTCTTGCGGCCGAAAGGTTATTTTGCACTTATATAAATTTCCATCATTGGGATCTATGATCTGTCCGCCGCTCCAGCTGCCCGGCTTGTCCAGAGCAAGGTTAAATATCCAGGGAGTTCCCACAACGGACATTTCACTGACCTTCCCCTGCACCGGAAAACCCGGATAAGCATCTTTACACTTCGTGGCCTTGTCGGTCTGGGGATGATCCGCCACAGAAAGGATCTTTCCGAAAAGCTTGTCTCCCACGGTGTAGATTTCCCATCCAGCTGTAGCTTTTCCGCTTTTTTCATCCATGCTGATCCAGAATCCCTCGGCAGGATCCGCGGCAAAACAGAGTCCGGAAACAAACACAAACACCACAACAAAAAACGCAATTTTCCTCATGTATTTCTCCTTCTGATATTGAGGGAAATTCTATAAACTTCAGGTTTCGGAAGTTTTTTTTGTCCTTTATCATAACAGTAAATTGACGCTCAGTATAGGAACCGATATAGTAAGCTAAGCGGGAATTGTTGTTTACAGGAATGCGGTTCCCTCCGGAGGGTAGGCCAGCGGTTAAGCCGCCAGTTTTGGGAACTGGCTGTCGGGGGTTCGATTCCCCCCCTTCCGAATATTTTTTTATTGCGAGGTTGAGAAAAATGGAATTAATAAAAAACGGAAAAACAAAAGATGTCTACAAGCTGCCCGACGGCAATTTCCTTCTTAAATTCAAGGATACAGTCACGGGCCATCCAACCGGGGAGTCTGACCCCGGCGGCAACACCGTTATCGGCTCGGTGGCTGGAGTGGGTTCGGGCGCCCTTAAAATGACGGTCTACTATTTTGAGCTTCTCAAAAGAAACAGCATACATACCCATTATATAAGCGCGGACCTTTCAAAAAACGAGATGATAGTCCGGCCGGCCGTAGCTTTCGGAAGCGGACTGGAATTCGTGGTGCGTTACAAGGCCTCGGGAAGTTTTGTCAGAAGATTTGGCCTGTATTGCAAAGAAGGCCAGGAACTCCCCAAAGTCTTCGAGGTTACCCTGAAAGACGATGCACACGACGATCCCCCTGCGACCTGCGAGATTCTGACTGCGCTGAATCTTTTGAAGCCGGATCAATACGACACAATACGCAGCGAAACCATAAAAGTCTGCGACACAGTCAGGGACGATCTCAAAAATCGCGGCCTTGAGCTTATTGATATCAAAGTGGAGTTTGGCCTTGTTAACGGCAAAATCGCGTTGATAGACGAGATAAGCGCAGGCAATATGCGGGTGTATAAAGACGGAAAAAAGCTTGACTATCTCAGTCTTTCAGGCATGATAAAGTAATTTATTGCAGAATAAACAGGGATATGTTCTTAATCACAGATAACCGTTTTGCTCCGCTTCCCCCGGAGGGAACATGTAAAGATCGGGGAGCTTGAATGTCCTTTCAAGGGTAAAGGAACCCGAGGCCCGGAGTTCGCTTGCCACGGGAATTTTAAAAAAGTGGATCAGCGTTTCAAAATCCGGGGCTGTCACCCGCAGGGTATATTCGAAGATCCTGTGTTTATTGGGCCCCGACGCAATATCCGCGGCTGGCCAAAAACTGAAATTCCCCTCGGTATTGGAAATCAAGTGGCAGGGGTTCTGCCAGTTTCCATCTTTCATAGGGACAAGCTCACCGTTCCAGAGAAGCTCCGCAACGCCTTCTGAAAGCGGAGCGAAATTATTGCCGTTAAAGATACGGCCCATGATGGTAGGAACATTATACACCGGACGTGTATGTTCAGCATTTTCCGTACCCGCATCAGTGGTATGGGCAAAATTGGGCCGCTGGTTATGATTAACCCGTTTCAGGCCTTCATAAATCAGGGCGGCCATGTCAGCCTCCTGCTGCTGCCGTTCGAAGCCTTCCCACTGGACCCGTGATGCCCCGCGGTTGGATACAATGTAATGGGGGAGTGTCCGGTTCAGGACATAACAAATTGTATCCATCTTGCACTGATTGCAAGTACACAATTTGTCCGGGTTCCCCTCCTTTTCAAGGGTGACGAAAAATTCATTCACCTTGGAATTTACAATATCTTCTACAGTATTATGCACTTCCATATTTACTCCCCCATTGCTTTATTCATTATTACAGAGGCTTTCTCAAACCAAACCAGCTTTTGGAAATGGTTCCATATATAACTGTAACCATTTTTTGGTTATATGCAATATCTCTTCCCTGAATGGTTTTATGTGTTCCTCATAGCGGGGATCCACAAAGATCCGTATAATCCTCAAAGATCTGACAAAAGCATCAACCGGGCTGCTTTTGAACGCGCTGGAACTGGCGGAAAAAAAGCAGTTTTCATCGATCACAAAAAGGCCGCTCTCAAAGGAAATCGGCTCAGGCAGATCGATGATAAGGCCGCTGCCGCCAAGGTTCTTTCCCACAAGCGAAGAAAGCTCAGCGGCAAGGCTTTCTTCCATACGGGAACGGGCGGAAAGGACAAACTGTTTGCCATGTGTCTCTTCTACAAAGGGGATTTCAGCTGCCGTAACAAAGAGCCTGCCATTCTTGACCGAATCCACCAGGCTAAAGAGGGGGCAGGCCCGTTCCTTTGCCAGGGCAAAAAGCCCCTCATCGTCCAGGTTGTAGAGTTCCTCTCCCGCAATGATTCCCGATTCGAGTCCCAAAAGGAGGGCCTTTTTCACCATTGCCGTGGCGGAGCGTACCGAACGATGCCAATAAACAGCCCGGTACATGAGATACTTTGAAAAAAGCAGGGATTCCACTCCGGGGATACCTCTGGAATCAATGTCTACTCCCCGCTCAGGGTGCGGATAGAGCCTGGAAAGGATAAAATCAACATCCTGGGCGCCATAGGGAACCCCACAATACCGTCCGTCCCGGCTCAGATAATCCAGTTTATCAGGGTCAAGACTGCCTGAAAGAAGCTTTCGATAGAAATGAAGTTCCGTTTCGCTTCCCTTCCAGCCGGACCCGCCAAACCACTGCCTTGCGGTATCAACAATGGCCGCCGCGAAATAAGGATCCCCCCCGGCGGCAGATACCAGGCTTTTTACAGGTTCACTGACAATAAGGTTTCCTGTAAGAACTTCATGTTCTTCCAGGGGCAGCTCTTTCAGGGAATGGGTATAGGGGAAATGTCCCAAATCGTGGAGCAGTGCCGCACAAAGGAAAGACTTTATACCAGGGGGACTAAGCCATTCATCCGCCCCTTTTTCCACCAAATGGATGAGAAGACGCCGGGCCAAATGGTATACCCCGATGGAATGGCTTGCCCGGGTATGGGTAGCTCCGGGGTACACCCTATAGGCGGGCCCCAGCTGCATGATCCGGTGAAGCCGCATAAAGGGCAGGGACTCAGTAAGCTCTGCAAGGGCGGGGGTCAGATAAATATGCCCCCAAAGCGCGTCACGTATGGGTTCAGTATAACCTTCCAGAAGCGCGGTATGGATAACGTTCTTCATAGGTTCATCCTATTTAACCTGGGTTTATCCTACCGGAAATCTCTCCCAAATAAAAGTATCCGTATCCTGATACCATTATCGCCGGAACAGCCCACAACAGGAAAATAAAAAAATCTTGACGGCATTGCCCCAAACCGGAAAATAGGGTTATTATAGTAATGATGAGTAATAAACTGAGAGCAGCTTTCATTCTCCTGGGTCTATTGCTGGTTACCCCGGGAGGGTTTTCCCAGAATGATGACAATGAATCTGCCTGGGGAGGCCAAAGCGGAACCATACCGGATACATTGCGGAGACCTGAAAGAGGCGAAGCTCCCCGCTATCCCATAGATGTAGTGATAGGAGAGCTGGGGCAGGGGGAAAGTCCGGATGGGGCATACAGTTATGCCAAAGAACTCCTTACGAGCCTGCTTTCGGGGAACAAAGACGCCGAGATAATAACGAATTCAAATTCTGTCCTTTCCGACAGTTTCCTTGAGGAAATTAGCAGCATTGAACCCCGGAGTTACCACCTTGGAGCAGGCAGGATTGAGGCTGACGGAAGTGTTTCTTTCCTGGTGCGTTTTCTGGGTTCTGAGGAGAGCATTAGCGGAGAAATATATGTACGGACAGAAAATCCTGTGAATGCGGATACTGATAATGCAGCAGATGTTAACGCGGCAGAAAAAGAAAAATGGCTTCTGGACGATTTTGTTCTTGAGGAAAAGAAGGTCCTCACTGAAATCAAGGATATATACCGTTACGATTTTTCCCCATATGAAAGATTTTATTAGGAAGGAACATGGCAACTGCTATCAAGCGCATTGAAAAAGATTTCCTCCTGAAGTGTCTCCACGATGAACAGATCCCGATAATGTACATCAGGAACAAGACCCAATATATCCTTATGGTTGAAAAACCGACCAAAGGACAGATGTTCTTTAAGGCAGATCGTCCCATTGAGGGACTCAAGGCCCGTAAAAAGCTGGATCTCCTGTTCGATTACCGTGGACAGATTATAATATTCTCCGTTGAAGTTTCATCCTTCAAGGACGATCATATTATCACCGATGAACCGGAACTGCTCTACAAAAATCTGAACCGTTCCTTTTCCCGGATAACTACTCCGCAGGATCTGCAGG
>Ga0123357_10011821_pt1:0-10000 | contig 11220 bp, 4 predicted proteins | sample TergutEmb28metaG_FD_89873 | JGI IMG/M metagenome (GOLD analysis project Ga0123357, IMG submission 89873) | Embiratermes neotenicus P4 segment gut microbial communities from Petit-Saut dam, French Guiana - Emb289 P4 | ecosystem: Host-associated > Arthropoda: Insects > Digestive system >... | reverse complement strand
CCGAAACGCAACACACTCAGTGTTACCTCTTCAATGATCATAAAGGAAAATCAAAGAAACACGAATTCAAAAAAGACTTCGGTGTTATGCTTACCTAACAGTTAGTGTGTAACTTTCGTAACTTCCACTTTCTTCTTACAAAAAAAAAATAAAAAAAAATCTCTAAGTGGGAGGGGAATGTACGCAAGCAAATGATGCGAGAGAACTGTCACGAGGTTTGGATTTATTCCAAAATAAAGAACATATACTCCTATCGCACATTACTTAACGCTTAAAACAGTTTAAAAACACAAATTATAAAGCGTGAGGACGAAACGCCTCGTCGAATATCACCGCGATCCAGTGGGTTGGAAGATCCCGGACTCAAACCCCAACCGCCAGACCAGCAACCCTGACTTCTTCCTCAACGGTCACAGTTCCTCCAGGCTAATATCCGAATATTTCCTCAACCTAAGCTCAAACCGCTTCCCTGCACGTCCTCTCCAATTCATTATTCACCCACCATCCAACCATTCAAAGCGCGATAGGTCGAACCTGCGCTAACAGGCGCCGTTAAATTAACCATGAGTAAACAGCCCATAGGATACATAGACCTCCTTCATTATGGATGACACGAAGCTTTCAAATACGTTAGTTTCAGATTGTATTTTTGGAGTACCTTTCTTCCCAATTGGAGATCACGCGTTTTTGGTTGAGCGCTATAAGACACGCGGCTTCAAATGGCGATAGAATCCTTCATTTACACACCGAATATAGCCGTACGGGGTACCTTCACCATTTGTTAAGAAGTATGAAAAGAACGACGTAACAAAGACTCCTAACGTCAGAAGCACCAGGTGACGTCTCTGTCGACGTTTCTTCTCCTTCCACGGCTACAAACTTCTAAACACCTCGAGTCACTGGGTGATTTGTAGAAAAAGTTTACGTACAAAATTATTCTAAATAAATATTTCACAACATAAATATATTATTTAATGCGATACCTAAGCCAGTATTTAAATGCATTTTAAATGTCACTAACGTGTTATTTCGCTTTAAAGCATCAAACAAGCAAGGTCACAGTCAAAATGCTTTTTTACTGAACAAAAACCAACCACGAAAATTGCCCCATTTTAACACACAGCCCGCAAAACGCATCGCAGTACACACCTTCGAATTAGGCGGCATTATTCAGGAAGACAACTACCGCGTAATTTGGATACAACTGTGCACAGATTGCGCTCTTTACAAGGTTCGTAGTCAAGTAACGTATCGATGTAAACGTCAACTACAAAGTATGCAACTATTGACCTGTTCCAGCTAAATATATACAGACTTTGCTAACGTAGTGCGAACACGTAGATCTGAAAGCGCGTGTTTTTTACAAACAGAAGATGAAACCAGAAGCGAAAAAATCCTAATCTGAATATGAATACCTTAGCAGCTAAATTAATAACGAGCAGAACAGGAGGCATGGACACTTCGTACGAACAAATGAACGCACGGAGAATGCCAAAGAAGATTGAGGAACACGAAAAATAACGAAAAAGAAGACCGGAAAGGAAAAGTGAGATCAAGACAGAACAACAGGTTAGGAAAAATGTTACGCATTACGATGAACATGGGGCGACAATGGGAAGACGACGGCGAGTCGAAGAGGGTTAACTGCTAGACGACCCATACACACTGGGAACTTCCAAAGAAGAAAAACAGACATGCCACGTCCAAGCGACAACACCTTGCTCTTGAAACATGCACAACCTGTCAATATACTGTCCGAAAGCAAGCCTGAATTCGAAAATGTCCGGCCCTCCGCTTGTGAGTCGATACCTAGAGAGAGTACTATGAATCTCAAATAAAACATACAGGCTTCATAGTTCCCGAAACGTTCGCACTTCAGGCAAAGCAGTATAGTCACGATTAGATACTGCCAATTCATGAACTGTTAACACGAGTTATGTCACATCAACTCTTATATCTAACCGCACTGTTCTACCGAAACTCAACACGCTGAAACCGGCCACGCGAAATATTTGTAAATAATAATATTCCGCCAATCGAGTACAGGGGTGCACGAATGACGGGTACTAGGTCGCCAGGCGACTGGATTTTGTACAGTAGCGCCTAATATTTGTGTGCCCTCACTATGAAACTTGCTTCATGTCACCCTTCTAGGGCCTTGCATTTTGAGATGGCCCATAAATTTTTGGAAAGTTCGTGTACGTCTGCTCTAGTACGTCGATAACTATCACACAGCGACTCTATATACAACATGCAGCACATAATACACACATAATAGAAAAATACACTACCCGGCTACAATATATGTATATCTATCAAACATTTCCATAATTGAATTTAATAAATTCCACTGAAGGTACAATTAGTTTTTCAGTACATTTAAATATTACGAACATATCAGCCATGAGATTTGACGTGTTCGCAGCGATAAAGACGGAAATTAAGACCTTCTGGTGTGACGCCATGCACTATATAGCAGACATGTACCACCGTTTCGGAGAACCTGCTAACTCCGTGTTAACCCGAAAAATGAGGCAGATTTCTTCGAAAAGTGGGAATTTGTCAACCAAACTACATGGCGTCACATTCCGGAAGACCGCGAAGTGAAAGTTGTGATTTATACAACTGCGATTACAGGCCTACGTAGAGTAAAATCACAAAACAGAGCTGTCTGATGCTCGGGGGAAGATTTTTAATTTAGCTCCTTATGTAGACTGTCATATTCCAGTGGTACCTAACTCTTAAATTGGTCTTTAATGCACGAAACTGTAGGTATTCTGATCTAAAGACTACCGTTAAAACTGAAGAACACGCCCAATTTCAAGGACAGTTTACACTATAGCACTAAGAAACTGGGTCGGAATGCCATATTTGTATCTCCTATCATGTAAAAAGTCATAAAACTATAACGGCGTATTTAATGAACTAGAAATCAACTAAAAGCTGCCTTTCATCACCATTACACCTCCCATTTACGACGGTGTATGATATTAACATACGGGTCCTTCAATATTATTCCACCCATTAAAACCCCTCTTGGGTCCAGTTCGAAGTGAATATCCGTGCAATATGAAATCGTCCGGAAGCCCCGAAACGCCAGGCACATCAAATATTGTACAATTGATAAGTAAACATCTTACGTAAATAAATTAGAGTGAATAAACTGTAGATGCAAATTTGTTCAGGACCACCAGTTTATTTTAATATTGGTCGATTTAATTGTCACTGATCACCACACATATACATGCCAACAACCGCACTATATAATTAGACACAATGATAAACAACGCGTCGTGAACCTACATGTTTCGGCGTTTCTCGGTCGTCTTCAGGGAGCTATTCAACAAAGAAAAATACTACACTATGGCTATTTACAACACAGATGTGCTATAATACAGTTACACTACAAGATATTAAAACGGTTAAAAACCTTTAAAAAGTAAATACAGAATATACACTTTTTAAAAATGTTTAACCGTTTGAATGTTCTGATTGTTCACTGTATTATGGCACATTTATAACTAGGCCCTAATGTACTTTTCTTTATAGAATGTTTCCCTAGGAGATTTACCACACGTTGTTTGTAAGTGTATCTAATTATAGTTCAGATGCTGGTGTCTGTGCGTGTATACATATATATATATATATATATACACACACTCACACACACACACATATACTTACAAACATACACACACATATCAGCAACTGAACTATAATTTTATATACATATACAAAATATATATACATATAATTATATAAAATTATATATACACACACACACCCGAACACACACACACACATATGTGTGTGTGTGTGTGGATATGTGTGTGTATACGGTGACTTATCTCACTGCAAGGAACATTGCTAATTCTAATTATCGATAATTTTAATAATATTTTCCAAAGATGAAGGCCAGGAAATACAAATGACGAACATTCAGACGCAAGATCTCTCCAGCAAGCACAAATATCACGTGGCAAACAAACGGCTTCCAAAAACGTAAGATTCTTCTTGGACTACTTGACCCAAAAACGAAGACACTTGGAATCCTTCAAAACGCCGGTAACTATTTACCAGTCGATATAGAGAACATCCCACAAAAGCTGAAGCTTCATCAACATCGCTGTATGAACGTCTGACCCGACAGCGTAAAAACACATCACAGCAACGAGCAACAACATTCAACGAGGAAACGTGCTCAACAAGACAGTCAATGTACGTATAACGTAATATTGAGGAGCGTATGCGAAACCACTGTCGAAGTGGAAAAGCAATAAGTATTACATATTCTGAGTGTGCGTCTCTAGCCTTAGTTACCCAGCATGCAAAGCGCAGGAACCGTCCTGTACTGTCATTTATGGCCTGTCCGGCTCTACCATATTATTCCACATTATAAACGGCACGACTTTGTGGGGGGGGGGGGAAGTTACTGAGCATAAAATGTGTGTGTTGAACGTATCTACTTTTGTAGGAAATATTTCTCATTATAAGAAAAATTAAGCGACATATTATCAATGTAGAGAGGTCTTCATGTAAATCATCCGTTATTCTTGTCAGGTTTTAATGAAGGCTGTATGTTCGAGTTACGTTTACGAAAAAATTAAAAAAATATCAAATTTCATGAAAATCCGTCCAGTTGGAGCAAACTTGTTCCATGCGGACGGGTGTACGCACAGACAAACACACATGACTAAGGTAACAGTCGCTTTTCGCAATTCTGCAAACGCACCTAACAAACGCGGAGATAATTTTCCTTTCAGTCTGTTATCAAATGCCTACTGTAATTTACGTATCTCCATGACAATTTGGACAATTACAGTTGCGAAAAATTAAAAACTCTTAATTTGCAAGTGAGGACGGAAGGCGAAATATTCCAGACGTCATGCGCAGGGCAAACAATATCGGAGTGATGTCGCAGCACGGGAGGTGTTCGGCTCTGTGGTTACTTAATATTCGCCACACCTGACATCATTACAAACGTGCAAACAAAGTGTCAGAAGACCGTGAGGTGAAATGTATTAGTCTACACAAACTTGCTAGACAAAGAAGGCAATCTTACCTTCGACAAAGAAGTTGTCCTGGGTGAAAGATGCAGCAAAAACCTGAAAAACAAACAGAATCACACTTTATGAAAGTTTTATAAGTTCAAGTGCTCTTGCAATTTTTTGTCATTACAAATGTACGTCACTGACTTCGGTTTATAGAGACTTTTTGTAATCACCCGTACGATTCCAATTTAGAGTCATAAAACAGTAGGCCCTATTAGAAGCAGTCTGATGTTCTGCAATGTACAGATTCAGGCGAGTCTGTAATTCCTAATAAGGTAAACTGACATCTGCCTTCTTTTGGGATTTTACGAGTTTCTTACCGACGTTTCCCCGACAATCTACTGGGCCCATCTACAGGGGTTCAGCAGGCCAAGAAGACTACTTGACCCCTGAAGAAGGGAAAGAGGGTTTGTCCCGAAACGTCGATAAGAAACTAACATTCTACGTTGCCTACACTCCCAAAATAGCGCAGACCTCATTTACACCACGGGGGAAGTCTGATATAATACAATACCCAGCTACAATATATGTATATCTATCAAACATTTCCATAATTGAATTTAATAAAGATTACAACAAGGTAACTAACAGTTGGCAGGAAAAGCATAACTGTGGATATCGTCTTATTACAAGTTTAAAGACAGTTCGGCTTCAAAGCAGCGCTACAAACACTTATTTTCTTTTTGAGATGTGGGGCTACTATCGTAGGTGAGCGTAAATACCGAATTTTGAGCCGATAATACTCTGTACAGAGGAGACTTTTGAGCAAGTAATAACTTTCCAGCACAGTCACGACGACCTGAATTTCTTTACTCAGGCGTAAGCTACAACAACTCGAAACGAAAAGAACCGAATCTAAACGAAAACAACGAGCAGAAGCATTTATCGCTCACGATTTCTGAACTGGCTCGTAATAACAGCTGGATTCGGGTACGCGATTTACAGTCAGAACAATATCCTCAAGGTTCATTCAGCACTTCGATAACAACTTAAAAACATGAAGGACGCTGGTTAACTATTTCAAGAAACGTGGCACTTCCTAAACACGAGGAGCGTCCCACGAAACGAAGCTAATCAGCTAGCAACGAACAGGCGGGAATTCGAGCAAGGCAACGTTCTTTTAATTCGGTTCGCCTGGATGCTGTTAAATCAAACATGCGATAAGTTGCAATTTCCAACTTGTTGGTAAACAAGAGAGGATGGACGAACGAGGCACTCTGCTTGTTTTAAACGAATGACAAAATAATCTAACAGTCACATTCAACACGGAGGAAAACAATTATATGAAAAACGTAAAGTTCACCCTAAAACAGACCTTGAAAGCCCAAAGGGGGAGTAGAGGCATAACTCTACTCTTTCTCTAACCTCGGCGCTAGATGGGGTGGTGGGTGGTCACCGCCATGCCCCGGTCACTTTATTCCCGGGAAAGAGACCCGGTACCCAACGAATAGGAGGCTACGTGGGGTCAACAGCCGGTCTGGACAATATACGGAAAAGAAAATCCCTTTCCCCTCTCCGAAATCGAACCGCAATTCCCTGGGTGTCCAGTCTGCAGCCTAGTCACTATACCGACTACGCCATAAACGCCGAAATACCACATTCATGTCTTGTGGGACTGCTTGATTCTTAACGTGGCTGCACAATATTCCTTCGAAACATCGGTAACTACTGACCAGTCGACACCGCGCACACATCCCAGAAGACTTGAGCTTTCAGCAATACCGCTGTCAAAATCTAAAATCTCGCAGCGAAATAGCAACTTGGCTGTCTGCCTTTTCGCTAGATACCGCCAATCGCCTTAGTTTTGGCAGACTGTACCGATTTGTACCTAAACTCTCGTAAGTTTCTTCGGAATTCCATTCATAACAAATGACACACACACACACACACACACACACACACATGCACATATATAGGTAGTCATATATTCTGATCATGGAACAAAGGAATGTCAGTACTTTTCCACGCTGTCTTAGTCACTGCTGACAAACAGTTCTGTTGGTTATTTACTTTATTTCTACTTGATCCTCGCACAAGGAAGAGCACGTATTTGTAAATGCGGTATCAGTGGTGTCACCTTTATAAACAATTACACATTTAATTCTTGTTGTATTTAGAAAGCTAAGTAAGCTGTTTCATTTGTCCCGCATTATTAAAGTTATCGGCTTAAATGCGTGCAAATGTAACGAACAGTAGCTTACAACACACCAGAAATTCCCCCAAACCATGCATTCGATGTCGGCTATCTGTTTTCGTTATACAATTTCGTACGTTTCTGATGGGACTGGGCGCCATGCCTACCACTTTTCAACATTTTATCGGATCTCAAGCGCCAACCTTGCCCTTCGACTTCGCCGCCTATGGTTATCGCCCTTTTGTCTCCAAACTCCCCACAGCATTAAAGGCGAATATGAGGTGTCTGCTAAAGCATCTTCCCCGAATTGGGACAGCAGATGTAAGTCAGTTGGCCCGTGTTACAAGAAGTGCACAATTCTGATATCTTATTGAAACCGTAAGCACAATGTGGTCAGGCTCTCCGCTTTGCGCCGTTTCATGACTTATCCACAGCTAAATGCCTTCCACTGCGATCGCAAAGGAACCAGGTTCCAGTCATTGTCACTCGGACTGTCAATAAATCGGCTACCTTAAAGCAACCCGAAGATTTACTCGATTTTCGCAGTACCTAAAAGAAGGCGCTAACCCTCAGTCATCTGAACAAAATACACTCTCATGAGATCACTTCAACTATTAACCAACAAATGCACCTATATAACTTTCACTTAAAACACTTTAAAACACTCGAATCCATTCCGACATGTTTCGATCTTTTCAGATCATCATCAGGGAGTTTCGTCGTTCCTTGCTAAATTTATTACATATTCATGGTTCAGTTCGTTTTTGTAAACAAGGTGTTGTGGCAGCATATCATGTTGTGCAGGAATCTGTTGTAGAGTGTATACAACGACGAAACTCCCTGATAATGATCTGAAAAGATCGAAATATGTCGGAGTGGTTTTAAGTGTTTTAAAGTGTTTTAAGTGAAAGTTATATAGGTGCATTTGTTGGTTAATAGTTGAAGTGATTTTACGAAATTCACGGTGCAACGATGAGATTCACACTCTAATGAGGTTACAAAATTTTCACTGTAGTCTGATAACATCAAGGTTTGGCATAATCCGCTACCCCCGTAAGAACCTCAAACTCACAATCCACTTCCGAACCTCAAGACTTTAGTTCCGGTAATGTTGACACCGTCAGGACCTCCATTCTCCGGTGTTTTAGTCATGCGAAGTTTGTGTGTTCCATACCACGTGTTCAGTTCGATGCGTTAAGAGGGGAGCATGAGATGTAGCAAGAAAGGCGGCTGTATTTTGCATTTGTTCAAAATCGCCGAATCCACAACATCTTGAATGAAATAGGAGACTTCTGTAACTGTTTAAATAAATATCAGTGGGTGTTAGATAACAAGCTTCGGAAATACAGTTCAACTCCACTCATCCGGATTAATTAGGACGGCGAGCCATCCGGATATCCATAAAATCCAGGTAACTGGATTTTTCTTTGAATATAGGATGCAATGGCAGTTTGAAGTTCTGCTGTTACTGTTTACAGCATGTACCTGAGTCTAATCTTTCGATCACGCCTGGTTTGAAGTTCTAGAAGCCATAACACTGAACTGTACTTGATCCGATAACCGATAATTTCAAGGCAAGTTACTTTTGTAGAATTCTGGACAAATTTACCCGAAAGGCCCATCCGACGCGGGTAACTAGCGTCCGGACAAGTGGAGTTCTACTGTACAAGCTTTGGTTTGTATTACAAAGACTACATCGACACCAGTAAGACCTCAAGAACTAGCGTCTGTTGTGTCCGCTTCACCCACCCAACTGTTTTGCCTCCTAAACTCACAGGAGTTCCTTTTCTTCTTCATTATTGTAGTTTTAATACGTTAAGTATGGATTCCAGACATCAACGTCTGGTTTCAGCCTTAAAAAAGAAAATCGAAGTAGGCGTTACGTCAACTTTCCCGAACCAATAGGGCTAAGTGGACGGTTGAATCGTTTGACAAACTTCGGTATACCTTCCGAACACTGCATTTTGTAACTGAAGAATAAAATCCATCTAGATGCCACTTATTACTTTATTGTGCTTAGGCTAGGCTCAACATGCTTCGGGCACCATTATGCCCATCATCAGGAGCTCACGAAGATAGCGTCGGTTACCACATAGGTCGTCTGGTTCTCGAGTAGCTGCTGGTTAGAAAGTTAAGTGCTGGCAAGATGGATGAGTGTCCGGACCGAAGGCTGTTACATGTTGAGGCTAACACAAGCAAAATATAGTAATAAGTGGCATCTAGTTGGATTTTATTCTTCAGTTATTAAGATGATGCACGGTCCAATACACATCAAATTGCATTTTGTACCCTACCAGTACTGCAACACAGCTGATACATCAAAGTCATGCTTACAACTGAAATATTACGTTTAAACAGAACGGTTTCTTCAAATTCTACAAAACAGGGGTCCACATTCACCAAAATTCCTTTACTTTTCGACTACCCTGACGCAAACAAACCAACATACAAGGCGTCAAAGTCCAGAAGACTGGATCCTTCTCAGGCCAACTCATCAAGTGGGCTTATTATCTTGGGGCTTTTCCGACCTCAACTTCATGCTCGTGCTAGTAACTACCACTGCTGGCTCCTACGGCCTGCAGAAGTAGTAGGCCTAGGCCTTTAACTCTGTACAGCCCAGTGGTTACTGCATGCACCGCATACTTCTGACACTACAAAACTCTGCACTTTGTCCACACGTATATTTATGTGTTTCGAGTCACTATCAGAACAAAAAGCAATTATTTGCCTAAACAGCACTAACCAGTCTGAATTTTGTATTGTGGATGGTGTGTTTTCTATGACATACTAAATGGGCTCTCAAACATTACTTAGT
>Ga0123357_10011820_pt1 | contig 11220 bp, 8 predicted proteins | sample TergutEmb28metaG_FD_89873 | JGI IMG/M metagenome (GOLD analysis project Ga0123357, IMG submission 89873) | Embiratermes neotenicus P4 segment gut microbial communities from Petit-Saut dam, French Guiana - Emb289 P4 | ecosystem: Host-associated > Arthropoda: Insects > Digestive system > Gut ... | reverse complement strand
TACAGCATCTGGTATCATCACACTCTGTAGGTGACCGTCCGGTGCACCGGACGGTCACCTACAGAGTGTGATGATACCAGATGCTGTATAATACAATTTTACCTCCTGATGATGGGCACAACAATGCTCGAAGCATGTAGAGGAATATACTTAACTTATAAAACAAGAATTTGTGCATTAAATTCGTCATTTACTAAGATTATGGTGAGATGCACGGTCAGCAAAACATAAAAGAAGTGCAGACGACGTTATATGTACTATACACAAAGCCCACAATCGAATCATGTATATACGAGCGTCAGTCAAATGAAACCTTAAATATTTACTTACTTTATTATAGTTAATTTTATGGTTTCCATTTGACTCTCCCTCGTATTTTATGATAAATGATATATGCATGTCACATAACATATACTATTATATTTGGCCAGTGAAGTATGTTGGAGATGAACTTTCTTATATACGTATACTGCAAGGAAGTAATTAAATACGTAACGACATATATACTGTTGCACTTGACCGACGCATACAGCAATATGAAACAACGGTGCCTTAGTGGTTTAAGGACTGACTTTAAAATATTCGTAACATTTCCGTACATTTATAGACGCGGTTTCTTTGAACATAATCTGGGTAAACTACAAATATGTTCGTCTTTTATGCGTTAATCCAATGTCCGTCTTTCGGTAGCGTAATAGTCACGAAAGTTTTCAACTAACACATCCCATTTTGTGGAACTCAACATGAAGTAAGCGACATAATCCGTATCCAATACATCGAAAATATTTTCTGATAAGGGCAATTGACAATATCAGCAAAATAAAGTTATCTGTAAATGAGCACTACTTCGTTTAAGATTAAGCCGTCCTCGGAAATGACACCTTGTAACCTTGTAATGTACTGCTGACAACTTCAGGGCAGAAACCTGGATAACATCTAAAGGAATTTCAGCCACAGTGTTGTTCTGTTTTGCAACAACCAGCACGTCGCTAAACGTAACACGGAGAGATTAGTACTTCAGCAGCTCTCATTAAAACGGTACGGAGGGAAACCCGTCTCTGGAGCCGAAAATCAGTTGCAAAAATGGTGACTGTTGTGGTTCTTGTCCCTTTTCCACTGCCTCTCCACCCACACTCTGACCCAACACGAATTTCCGACTGCCGTGGGCATCAGCATAAAAAAGGACATGAAAGAAATGTGGCTATGGAGTTGGGGTGAGAGAAAAGTATCCAGAAGGGACGTTTTTATTTTTTAAAATGAACAGAGCACTTTACTTCCTGTTATTTACGTACCAACAACATCGGAGCGAGCTTATTTCCCAAACTCTTGTTAAAGCACTTCACATAAAACAAAAACAAAAAAATTATCCTGAACTGATACTTTAATGTGGCTGCAACCACGTTGCCCTCATTTTCCCTGGAACACTCGCAGCTCAATAACTATTCTGTGTGAACAGAGATGGAACTGATCATCCTACACAGCCTATGTTATTTTGGTACAGGTGTATTCCTCAGTCACCGAATTGCGCACCTCTACTGGTTATCAACGTGTCTGCCTTACTAAATAATCTCCGGAAATGGGGTCTTTCAGACACTTAGTCACTTAACTAGAGATGAAACTTTAATATTTTCCATTTCTGTGCATAAATCAGGTCCATAATATAAAAATACAACCAAGAAAATGCGTTTGAATGTTTATATTTTAATAACTCTTATCTCATCAACATGTTTCGGTCGACATTGAGGCAAATCTTCAGGGTTAAATTATTACAAGAATAAAAAGATACATGTTTCGGCCCCTATGCGGCCGAAATATGTTGGTTAGAATAGTGTGATTAAAATACATCATAAATATTTAAGTGCATGTTTTTTTGTTATTTGTGTAATATACAGATGATATATTCGATTTTTTACAGGATACAAAGTTTCGTTACAATATTCACAACAACCCACCACGGGTCCTTATTCGAACCAGCTCTCCCCAGTCCCGACCTCATAACTAATTTCGTGAAAGATCGTTGTAATATTATCCTACCATCTACACCTAGTTCTCCAAAATGGCCTCTTACCTTCAAGACTTCCGAATGCAACCGTCCATGCATTCATAACCAATATCGTGCTTGCTGCATGTTCTCCTTTTGCCTGATCATCCTAATATTTTTTGAGTGCGGATTAAAAATTATGATGAAGTTCCTCACTGTTTAGTTTCTTTCACCCTCCTGATAAGTTCCCCCTCTGCAATTCAAACATACTTTGAGGCAAACTGTATCAAAATTCCTCACTTTATCTCCGATATTATGAAGACAGCCTCAGTCCCGCAGTAATACAAATAAAATGACAAAATTAAACTGTTTTGTGTATTTTAATCTTCACTATTTCATGCAAGAGACAGGAAATCTATCCGATTCTGGAATGACACTAATTACCGAGTTTCAGCAGATGAAATTGTAACTTAAAGTAGCCTTCATCCTAAAGCGATTGTTATTTAAATGTCAGTGCATTGTTTATAAAAAAAAAAGCCTTACTTGAATAGAAAAATTTTAAATTTCGAAATAAATGGCATTTTGTGGAAAATAAAACAGAATGTATGCATCACATCTTCAAAATGCAGTAAACTTCCCGGTTACCTAAACAAGATAAATTTCTAGGGACCTTCCTCTACGCGCCTTTGCCTTTGGCAACGTACGTATATCTGTTACACATGGCAGTCACTTTCCACACATCCACCCACACGCTATTCCTATACACATTCCCATTTCACTCCACGTTTTATGAACTCTACATACGACATGGCGTCTTAAATAATTACAGCATAAAACAGTCAGTCAGTGTGAAAAAAACACGTGATCATGTCAGAAGTAATTCCGCATTACCAGCGGCTCAACGGCGTGGGTACTTGACAGTTTATTCTAACGTCATATATGTGAAAACTGATTGGTACTGTGAAGTACATGCAGCTCTCGAACCCCACACATGGCAGATCGTCTGGTCCATAAACATGTGCAGTGCTGTTTAAATGTCTTCCAAGTGGAAACAAAGATAAGAGCAGGTGAGCAAATATACATAAAACGGCGCTGTAGACAACACAATGCGCTGCTCTCGGTTGGTGCACATTCAGCTTGATTTCTGCTTTCTCGCTGAAACGGAAATCCGGAGGTTATGTTTCACTTGGTATTCCGTCTTTTCTTGCTGGTATCAATTTACTAAACTGAAACACGTCTACCTAAAACGTTGTAACATTTCATAAACATTCTAACACAAAACGCTAGACATTTCCTTGCCTAACCACAAACGACGTACAACGATGTCTGTAATAATTCACTTCAAACGCTACTGTCGTTATGTTTGCTATCCAGAACGAGGAAATTAACGACACTTTCACGTTTTCATCGCAGAAAGCGCTCATGTTAATGGCTTCTGTGTTGTGACACTGCATTAGGCTTATACAAGGATATTAATATTTGGGAAAAATGTGTTGCCTTCATCATCAGAGTCGTTTCGATGGGCGCAATACTCAACTTCCGAAACAGTAAGCACCTACAAGCCTATATGGGTATCGACGAGGATTTAATGCTCAACACTTTGTCCCTTTCTTAGGTGATGTTTCCTACATTAAACTAATGATATAAGTTATTGGATTAAATTTGTGGCGCTTTCAATATCTCAGAATAAGTTATTGAACGTCGAGTAAAGGGATCATTAATAAATAACTAACTGTAATGATGTGGAGGAAGGTATGCATGGCCTTATTTAGGTATTAGTTCGACATTTGCCTAGCGTGAGTAAGAAAATTATTGCTGTTTTATTTACATGGCGCGACAACCCCTAGTGGGCCAGGGCCTCATCGTTGTCGAGGTTACACGAACACATTCAGACAGACCACTCTGGTTGGGACTCCTCTTGGCGAGCGATCAGCCCGACGCAGTAACCTCTGACAGCACGTAACACTCAAAAGATAGAGACGGCCATGCCCTTGGGGGGGATTCGAACCCGCAATCCCAGCAAGCGAGCGTCCGCTGCAGACCTACGCTTTAGGCCGTGCGACCACCGGGATCGACATATGGGTGAACTATAAAAATAAAGAGGGAACCGGTCCCTCTGATTAAATTTGAAGATCGGGTTTCTCACACACAGTCTTGCTGCCATCGCCGCACGCAGGATGAGAGGTTTATCATGTAGAAGGCATTCGTCCGTCGGGATATCCAGTGACAACTGCGGTGCTCGTAATGGTGACAAAAAAACACACTTCACCAAGTAGGAGTCCCAATAACTGTCAAGCAATGTCACGTGCAAACATTTAGAATGGCATTAAAATTTCTGTCCTTTACGTATTTATATGGCAAGGATTTTATCTGAACACTTTAAACACGAAATCGGCTTATTTTATTGGTGTATTTCTGGTGATATAAAGAACTCGTAGCTAATAAAGACCCCATATTAATAACCGCTACTACTCATTACCTCTGCCACATTTACCAGCAGAAACGACTGTTGTATCTTCCAGCAGTACTTTGAGGCGGTGAGATTTTCAAGAATAAGTGAAACAACATTAATATAGCTTTCTTTTTAATTATCTCAGAGGCGTCCCCAGGGTAATAAGATGGCATCCGCGCAGTTTACACCGCGCGCACCATTCGGGGGTGAGGGGGAAGGTAAGCTTTCGTGATTGAGGACTTACACTCTGTGGAACAGCCAGCAGTAAGAACTGAGTATACCGCCGCCAGTTCAGAGAGAAGCAAAGGTTACTGATTATCTATCATCACTTTCAACGTCAGTATTTGACATCACGAGCTAAAACAAGTCATGTCTTTATATATCGTCACTTGTTTGCAGAATGCAATAAAACGAAGTTCTAGGACACTATCTCTATTCTCTGAGCTTGAATATGTAAGTGTTTAGCATGGATTTTGGTTTAATTTAGCATCAGATACACTTTAAATTAATTCTTGGTGAGTACGAATTCCTGTTACTCTTTATGGCATGCGACATGGCAGCTTCAATTATCCGTGGGAAATACAGGTCCTTCAAGATAAACGCGTTGTTTACAGTCACTGCGAATGTTGCTTTTGTTGAAAAATGTTTCTTTTGACTACAAAAGGTATCTGTGTTTCATTCGCAGCGAAGCCGACGGTTGGAAGCGTGACTTCATCTTCGACAGCGGTTCCTGTTAAAAAGCTCTTTTCGTGCACATTTACTTAAATAATTACGAAACACAATTGTACGAATGAAACTGTTCTGATGTTATGTACAATACTACGATTTAAAAATCATTTACAAATCCTTACAGCACCAACAAATGCATATTTCTGCTATCATGTATTTCACTCCTAATTAGCTCCTACATGTTTCGGCGTAACTGCCATCATCAGGGAGATGACACCTATAACGCTAAAACTCTCAGCAATAAAATATGGAAGTGAAACTTCGACACATCTGTGCAATCAGTATGCCAAATGATCATATCCCAAGCCTTACACATTTGTTTCACTGCCTTTTTTCCACATTAAACTTTAAATACAATAATCTTATTGCCTTTTATATGAGTTTAATTAAATAATTACTCGAAATAACTCCAATAATCATAAATTTTATGATACAATATTTCAGGAACCATACCATGCTTACGCGGTTAGTAGACGGACTCTCATCTCGGAGGCCTGAAGTCTATCCCAGGCATGTTAATATGGAATTTGTGCTGGAAAAGGTGGCCATGGGACACGTTCTACTTAGAGTACTTCGACTTTCTCCAATGTTCTATACTCAATGATCTGTCACTGATGCTGTACAGTATCAGCAAAGTGACAAAACCATTCAAGAGCACACTAACCGTATTAAACGTTTTGATTTACATTTGCAAACAGTGTATCTTTACATGTATATCCGACATTTGCTGCATAATTTAACAAAGATTTATTTTGAGTGAACAATGGAAAGAAAATAATATTGTCTTGTAACAATAAAAACTGAAGCAAGAAGAACTTCCGGCTGACGCACTAAGAACATCCTTTTATAAATCCGATTCAGTTCGCAGCTCAGTGACAACGCAATGTGAATCATTTAAAAAGACGAATCAGTGAATTCTATGCAGGGTAAGCAGCACCAATAACGCCATTTGTTTTTTGTTAGGAAGTCATTTTTAGAATTATGCATCATACTATTACATATCTAGTAAGTTCTACCTATACAATAACGAAACATTTACTTCGTTCCAAATTAATAAAAAAACAATGTTACAAAATGAAAATTTGGATATAACCTTCCTAAAATGTATTAGAATGAGAAATATTGCACAATATCTAAATAAAAAATTGTTTACTTTAATTAAATAATGCAAAGAGTAATATCACCCTGAGCCCTTATTCCCTACCACAATCGTGTAAATGCCACACATTTCTACGTGAACTGCTCCTCTATCAATTTCCCTCCTAACCCATTTGTTTTGTTCGATCCACTAGCAAAGAAATGTTTTAAAATTCTAGTTGAATAAAGAGAGACCAACTTGATGTCACTTGCTTTATTATTTCATTATTTAATGCTCAACATGTTTCGGGTGTTAATACATCCATCCTCAAGAGCTTGCGACTTATTTGTTGCGTTATTTCATGGGTTGTATTGCTCTGGTCCAATGTGTGTTGGTGTTACGTTGTGGTTTGGCTGGGGTGGTGTGGTATCCGGTTGCGGGCTTCAGCCCGCATCCGGATACCACACCACACCACTTTTGCCTGATGAAGGAATTACAGCCAGCTTCCGAAACGTCGAATGTATTAAGTATGTCTTGGGCAAGGGAAAATTACAAGAGTATTATTCTCATCATGGCAGTCGGAGTCAGGGTGGATGGTTCCGAGGCCGAAAGTTGTATACGCGATTTCCAGAAATGATACTGCCAGAATATAAATTCCTTGTGATTTGTCTACAGCACAAAGCGTATATTTGTTATGCACTTTAACATGTGAGGTTACGTTATGTGCATGGACGCATAACATGAACGAGCACGTAAAATTAAACCATACTGTTTCGAGGAATATGTCGCTGCATTTTTTGGTACAAACAAACGTCGCAGGGAAAGCAAGTGCTCCCATTTTAAACGAAGAATATTATTCGTCGTAACTACCCAACAAATAGCCCGTTTTCATATTCCAGAATACATTAATATTCATAGTCTTCCTTGTGAGGAAATAAAATCCCTCACAATACGTGCAGCTGTATTATAACATGAACCTCGTCTACTAAGAAAGTCAAAGTAGCAAGAAGTCTGTCTATATTTGTGCATGGTCGGCTAAAACTTTACGCAAGATGGTATTCAGAACGCTGAAGACAATAAATCGATTGAGGTACAGTTCACTCTAGCTGCAGATTCGAAAGGGGGGAAGTGATGATAACATACGTGTTTTGCTTGAACCAACATAAGAATAGTATCCGTATACTGTATTCTATTCTGTTGCTCTAAACAACAAATGTTTGCTAAAGATTGGAGATCCTGTTCTTCTTGTCAAATATTATTTGACGACAATATGCTGTACGTACGGGTTTAGCTACACGTCCGCGTGGTAAAGGTGTCAGAATGGATGGTAATGGTGAAGGCTGATGCAAGGGACAAGAAGGATTGTAGCCCATTGCTGAAGGATTCGTACGCACTCAAGAGGACCAAGACGTATACGAGGAAATTACTGGCCACAATGACGTAAACATACTAATAAAAATGCCTTGAAACGTCAGTACAATATCAATCCATAAACATGCAAACAAGAGATTTCCGTTATTATATCATCCATATGCTTGTCATACCAATTGCACCATATCAGTGATACTGAAAAATGCTGAGAATTTAAGATACTACTTATATGTAACTTGCCTTACTTTTTAATTGTTCTGAAGTTGTTAATAGAATATGTTAATAACTGCAATTAATATCCAGTATTTAAACTCCTTAATTTTAAATCTTGCAACAATGGCACTGTAAACGTCGAAAAATTACAATAGAACGTGACAATGTAATACAAACACCGACAATTCCAAACATATGAACAACAATGTGACATAATTATAAGCTGAAGATAACACACATCCTACAGGAAACCAAACAACTACCGATTGATTAAATAACATAAGAGTGTAAAACGTAAGCAGCTGGTTCATTTAATAAATCTGTTATATTAGATTTGTTATGTTATAAAAATAGAGGAGTCTCTAGATTTTTGTTGGTTGACAAATAAACAACACTACTTACTTAAGATATAAATGGGATCCAGTTTACAGTACTCGTATTCGTCCAAACAAATACCATTTCCTAACTCCATCTAATGCCTTCAGTAGAAGACGGTCGGCCTTACAATCAACGTGTTCGGCATCTTCTTCCGCATATGCACTTGGATAACAGCTTTGAAGCTACTTCAACAGAAGTGGTATTCGTCAGCATTTTTCCGTCTGCTATAATGTGAATGCTGACGCACGACGTGTACACGTGCAACAGCAAGGCCCAGTGTGGCATTCCTAGCATCGCTGTTGTCAGAGGGACGAAAGGTAATATATCACTTGTGGACATACACGTCAACGGGACGACGACATTAAAATATGTATTAAAGAAACAGCGCGGAGGTAGATTGGATTTAAGTGGCACGTGAAAGGGCGTAACAGGGGCTTATGCGAATATGTAAAGAATTTACTTATAGGTGCTATCGGGTCTGCCGATGGTTTTTTATTAAGAAAGCGTGTGAAAAATGAGTTGAAAAATAACTTCATTAAAATCGATATATGTATAGCTGTCAGCCACAAAATAAAATGCATATATATATATATTTATATTTATTTATTTAAATACATGATCTTACGATGTGTCGTCCCATTGTGTTAGGTCAATAATACAAAGCTGTAGCGTGTATATGTCTATATATACACACAGTCATGAAAACAACAGTATTACAATTAGTAGCAACATATAAGACACAGCTACATGTTTTGGCCCTGTTTGTAGGCCATCATCAGGTTGGTGAAAGAACTTATTAAGTGACTATAAAATATGTGTGGTAATTTTGGAAGGGGGAGGAGATCTCGTCTTACAACATAAATCGTGGGATTAGTAAAAGTTGTCAACATTTACCCTGATGCGTATTTTATCATGTAAGAAGTTCACACTTGATGTAACTCCTTAGTATGTTTAGTTAATCGCGTGCTAGGATCATAAGATGAATACTTATGCATTTTACATGATCAACTACGCATCAATGTAAATGTTGACAACTTTTACTAATCCCACGATTTATGTCTAAGGCGAGATCTTGTCCCCGCTCCAAAATTACCACACACACTGTGTAGTCACAAAATAAGTTCTTTGGACAACCTGATGATGGCCCACATACAGGACCGAAACATGTAGTTGTATCTTATATATTGCTACTAACTGTAATATTGTTGTGTTCATGACTGTATATATATATATATATATACATATACACGCTACAGCTTTGTATTAAATACATGATATTTATAACTCATAATATAATGCATATATATGCATTTTATACATATATATGCGTTTTTAATTTGAGTTTTAAATACAATGTAGTTAAATAAAATGCATATATATAAATACACACGTTTTATTTTTATTGGCATATACATATATATATGTGTTTGTGTGTGTGTGCGTGCGTGTGTGTATATATGAATTTTATTTTGAGTTTTAAATATCATGTATTTAAATAAAATGCATATATACAGACATATTTTATTTTTGTTTGCATATATATATATATATATATATATGCATTTTATTTTGAGTTTTAAATACCATGTGTTTAAATGCCTGAGGATAGTCAGGACGACCGAAATATTTAGCTTATATTGAGGCAACCAATAATTTTGTTGTTGTTGACGGCTGATAAGTGTATCGATTTTTAATACGATATACCTACCACAAGGGACAAATTCTACAAAAAAGAAGAACTTAATTCTGGGGGTTACCTTATGTGTACAGGCTGGTATTTTTCGTGTATTTAGGACCACAATGGGTGTTTTAATGAAAATTTATTAACTACAATAATCAATGGATACCATAAAACAAGAAAATGGACCGCTTTTTGATTACTAGCAACCTCGGTTATTTTGAGTGCACGCACCAGAACGGATATATACTTCATGAGAACTGTCTCACACTTTTGTGACAACTGTTGCTGGTGACACAAAAAATGATCATGTTTCATATGAATGCAATATGCAGCTGGTGGACACTGGCCAACCAGTCTGGAAACTATTATTTATGACTGTTTACAATATACCTTTATTGTCACTTCTCCCCTACCCCTAAAAATGACAAATAAAATTACAAATAAAATTCTCCGAACACGTAATGGAAAATTTGTAGCAAGGTAGTAAGTATTGTGAAAAACTTGAGGGGTTTAATTCTTTCAGCACCACAGCCTATGCGGATGAAGAAGTGACAAATGTTCTGTACAAAATTTTATCAATTACAGTTTATTCATTATTGTTGGTAAGGGAAACTAACGCTCATGGAAATATAGGACATCATGGTCTGAGGTCTCTATCACAGGAAACTATACAAAGAGTGACCCTCTTTCAGCACAATCTGAAATTCAACACCATAAACACGAAACGTCACAACGACGCAAAATCCGAAGCCACTTTCACTCATTTCCAAACCTCACAGCTTATTTCCATAATATTTATTTTATAGACACATTATTTCATCATACTTTATCAATTTACAATTAACCACTTCCATAGAAGTTTCTACACTAAGATTCTACCCGAGTTTCCCTCCCATATTTGGTCTAACTTGGTTTGTATTACCACATCCACAACAAAATATTTACACTTCACAGATTTCCGACTAGACATTTCTTTAAAGGCTACGTTTTCAAAACTTAATTTTATCTTATGTTTATTGGACCGTGCATCATCTTCATAGTTGAATAAAGAGAGACCAACTTGATGTCACTTGCTTTATTATTTCTTTACTTAATGCTCAACATGTTTCGGGTGTTAATACGTCCATCCTCAGGAGCTTGCGACTTATTTGTTGAGTTATTTCATGGGTTGTATTGCTACCACACCACCACAGCCAAACCACAACGCAACACCAACACACATCGAACCAGAGCAATACAACCAATGAAATAACTCAACAAATAAGTCGCAAGCTCCTGAAGATGGATGTATTAACATCCGAAACATGTTTTTTTTTTAATCCAATGTCCCATATGTC